>QWCY01005501.1_pt1 | contig 13995 bp, 15 predicted proteins | sample 1972631 | NCBI WGS metagenome assembly QWCY01 (sample SAMN09866696, study PRJNA288562) | Human gut metagenome isolate pre1_stool, whole genome shotgun sequencing... | isolation source: gut | host: Homo sapiens | place: USA: California
CTTTTTTTATAATATTTAGCCAAAAAAGCAATTTCAACAGCCAAATAGCCTAAAAGGAATACTAAATGATTAAAATCTAATCACACCCTTGTGATTTTCTAATTACCTTTGCGACTAACAGAGCAAAAGCAATTCAAGAAGCAAGAAACAGACGATGGAGAATGTAGAACAGGAGTTCTTGTCCGTGATACGGGAGTATGAACGCGTCATATATAAAGTGTGCTATCTGTACACGACGCCGAATGCTACTCTTAACGACCTGTATCAGGACGTCGTGCTCAATTTGTGGAGAGCCTACCCCAAGTTCCGGAGAGAGTGCAAAGTATCCACATGGATTTACCGCATCGCACTGAATACTTGTATTAGCTTTATTCGCAAAGAAAAGAACATTCCCGAAATCGTGACTCTAAGCCAGGACTCCGACCGAATGGAAGAATCGGACGAAACACAAGCCATGCTAAAGCAGCTCTACCGGATGATTAACCGTCTGGGCCCGTTGGAAAAGTCTATTATTCTGCTTTATCTGGAAGAAAAAAGCTACGAGGAAATTGCTGAAATCACCGGCCTGACGGTAACAAACGTCGCTACCAAAATCAGCCGGATCAAAGACAAACTTAGAAAAATGAACAAGGAGGAATAATATGGAATTGGATGAACTAAAGAAATCTTGGAATGCGCTGGACGAGCAATTGAAGAAAGAACCGATTGCCAACGAAAAGCAGATTGCGGGCATGATTGCCGAATACAAGGCAAACGCACGCAAAAGCATAGGGCGCCTTACGGGTTGGCAACGCTTCTCCATAGGTATTGGAGTCGTGGGACTGGCTCTCCTTCTGGTTATTTGGTTACTGCCGTCCATCTTTCAGATCAACGAAGAATGGCAACCCAGGATTAATACACTCGTAATATTTGTCGGCATCAGTATTCTGCTGGGAATCTGGTGGGATCACAAAAACTATCGCTGGATAAGAAACACGAAAATAGATGAAATGCCTGTAGCCATAGTAAGCAAACGTATGGCAAGTTTCCGCCGATGGACGAGATATGAAATTATCGCTATTTCCGTATGGGTGATTGTTTTCAATGTACTCAATTATTGGGTGATGGGCTATTACAAAGCTTCTTTCGGCGTTCAGGCCACTTTGATTGCATTCTTTGTGTTGTGTGATATTGCCATCATCTATCTGCTATACAAAAAAGTAGCTTACAAATTCCTTAACGACATCAAGAAGAATATAGAAGAATTAGAAGATATATGCACAGAATAACCCTACTCCTTATCCTTTTTTTATTGATCCCCGATTTGTACATCTACTTTATGTACATTGTTCGGAAAACTAAAAACATCTGGCTGCGCATTGCGCACTGGATCCCCACTCTTTTATTGATAGCAGGCTACTTTCTGCTGATGCAGGGCATAGGCGAAAATGCGATGGCACACCATGCACAAGCCATCGGAAGACTGGCTATCTGCATTTTCCTGTTTGCCATCCCCAAGACCATCTTTATGATATGCTCGTTGGTAGGGCTACCTTTTCACTATTTGCTGCGCTGGCCCCGTTCACCGTTTACGGCTGTAGGGTTAGTATTGGGTGTAGTCAGTTTCTTTAATATACTTTATGGCACCTTGGTGGGTATCAGCAAATTTGAAGTGAAGGATATCGAATTTCACCACCCCAATCTTCCGAAAGCATTTGACGGTTACCGTATCGTGCAACTATCGGATATACATATCGGCAGCTGGATAGACAATGAGAAACCCATCAATGAACTGGTAGAACTCGTAAACGCCCAGAAACCCGATCTGATAGTTTTTACCGGTGACTTGGTGAACCAAAGAAGTTGCGAACTGGAAGGATTTCAGGACATTCTGGCGCAATTGCATGCCAAAGATGGAGTATATTCCATTCTGGGTAACCATGACTACGGAAGTTACTATCATTGGAAAAACCTGAAAGAACAGGTTAATAACATTGATAATCTGGTTCGGATGCAAAAGACAATGGGATGGAAACTACTGAACAATGAGTATGATATATTACATCATGAGGGGGACAGCATCGCACTTATCGGTGTAGAGAATGATGGTGAACCTCCTTTCTCACAATTTGCCGACCTGAAAAAAGCGACTAAAGGTACAGATGGAATGTTCCGCATTCTGTTAAGCCATAATCCTACGCACTGGCGCCGGGAAGTACTGCCGGATACAGACATCGAGCTGATGCTTGCCGGACATACTCATGCGATGCAGGCTATCATGTTCGGTCATTCACTTGCTTCGCTGATTTATCCCGAATGGGGAGGGATGTACATTACTCTTCTGTATATACCTATCAAAACTATCCTCGCTTGATAAAGATAATTTAGCCTTGATGCGTTGTTTGGCTTTCAGTACAGAGCAGGAAGTAATATTAAAAATTAGACCAATAGCCTTGTTAGTTAGTTGAGCGCGTACCAAATAACATAATTTCAATTCCTGCATACTTAAGCGACTGGTTTTCAAATCCTCCGGAAGCCAATCAGCGCCATAAAGTAAATCAATCACTGCAAAGAGATTCTGCCACTCATATTCATCCCTGATAGTTCCATAAGTGGGAGCCAAGTGCAATTTGAGTAATTGGCTTAAAGCCAGCATTTGCGAAGAAGAAACAGATAAAGCAGAAATATCCTCAAATCTGTTCAATTCCTTAGTCAGTTGCTTATTCCTGAATAACAGACAGGAGAATAAATTTTCATTGTATGTATCCATAGTTTATCTCATTTTTGTTATTTCATATTTATTTTCTCTAATATCTCCTTGACCTTACTGCGCATTTCTTTTATAGCAGTAGAATGCACTTTAGGTTCTTTAGTCAGTACGATGTCTGCAACCTCCTTCAACTTGCCAGGGTTATAAAAATCCGGCTCTGCATAAAGGTTGGTTAGTAGATAATAGGGATAAATTCTACCCGGCAAGCGATGAATAGCCCTCTTAAAAAGATTCTCGGCTTGTTCATAATTATGTAGTTCCTGATAATTTTTACCCATGATATTCAATACCATCGGATCTGTACTGTGCCAGCAAGCTTCTTCCAGATATTTGTTGGATTCATTGTAAAATAGCGACTTATGCAGGCTGTGCCCATACTCAAAGAGAAATCTCCCTCTCTCTTTTAATATCGGGTAAAGTTCTCCATAAGCCTCATTAGCCGCTTTATATGCACCTGTATTGTAAAGCAGCCTTGCAGATACCCATTTCCGGCAGATCTCCTCTTCCTGCCGCCATTTCCCCATATAACCACCCGCCCACAAAATGAGACACATACACAACACAAAAGACTTACCAACAAAATCCCCTATTCCGCAGGCAAGAAACAAACATATACCCGCCACCACAAAAGCCGGAAAATGCATAGGATAGGAAGAAAAAGAGAAAACGAGCAAAGACAAAATTGCACCGCAGATACCATAGCGACCACGCTTCACTCCCATCCGTAAGCAGATTCCAATAGCCACCAAAACTATTACACAAACCACAACACCTTCCGTCAGAGTCAGTGACAAATATTCATTAAACACATACTCCGGACTACCCGCAACACGTTCTTCCCATTCGGCATAATTTCCTTGTGTAAAATAATTTTCTTGTGCTTCACCATAAGCAAATGCAAAACCTTTGTCACAGCCCCACGGATAATTGGTTATCGCCTTACAGGTTATTTTCCACATAAACAAACGCCCCAATGCAGAATCCGGTTTCAGAATAAGAGCTCCGGCACCTCCTAAGATCACCATAAGAAGCAATCCCGTTCCACACAAAATATAGCGTCGCTTATACTTTTGCCATAATATGCGCCACTTATTTTTATCGCGATGCATATATATCATCCAGCCACAACTTATAACCGCAGCAATCCAGGCAGAACGACTCATTGTGGCAGGCAATACGCAAAGTATAAGAATACCGGTTATGATAACAACACCCCTTGCCAACTTACGAATAACCGTTTTTTCCTTATAAGTACATAAATACAGATGTAAGCAGAGCGGAAGCACCATTGCCAGATATCCCGCATACGGTCCCGGATTGAAGAAAGAACCTGTAAGTGCATAACGGTAATGGCCGGAAGCGGAAAATCCGTACAATTGACGCAATCCCTCAACAGCCTCAACAATGCCACACAGAATTAATCCCCATGAGACACAAACAGAAATACAAGGAAACAGTAATACATACTTCCGGCTTTCTTTTCCCGCCAGCTGCAACAAAGCTGCAATAATTATGCAGATGCTCGAAAGCAATAGAATTTTTCCGAGCCATACCCACTGTCCCACATTCTCCTCTACCGGAAGCTCGGGCGTGGTAATCCACACTACACCTAATGGAGCACAGATTGCCACAAAAAGCAGACAAGTTACTGCAATGTCTTTTATTTTATGTATCTGTAAACTTATCACTCAATCTTTTTAAATATCCGATTCCACCTTATTTTATCCGTCTCTCTATCTACCGACTTCCATATCCTGACTGCTTTACCTACAATAAAAGGTTCGGGCAGCAAACCCCAATAACGGGAATCCTGTGAGTTCATCACCTTATCACCCGCCACGAAATAATAATTCTCCTTAAAACGATAAGTACGTATCACGCTATCATTCAGTAAAATCGTATCTCCACGTAGAAAAAGTTTCTTTTTCTGCTCCCATTCTATCACATTCCGGTACAGAGCGACATGTTTAGAAGACATCTCTATAACATCGCCTTTTGCAGGAAGATATAAAGGACCAAAACTTACTATATTCCAGTTCACAATATCATTATAGGGATAACCGTTCATCACAATTCCGTAATCTCCTTCCCTACCTCGTTCAATAATCTGCATTAGCCGGTCTTGTGCTTCCACATTTCCCAATGCCGAGGTGCAACCACGTACTTTATAATGCCCTTTCTCTATTTCAAATGTATCACCAGGCAAAGCAACACAACGTTTCACATAATATTTCATTACTCTAAAAGCAATGCTATCCCAACGCTGTTCCAAATAGGGAAAATTAAAAACCACTACATCATTTCTTTTTACCTTGCCCCAACCGGGTAAACGGGATATATTTACTTCCTCATCTTCCAAGGCATCCCCAATATTGAACAGACGACCTCCCATCACGCATTTATTCACCAAAATATTATCGCCTGCAAGTAAGGCAGGCTCCATAGAGTCTGAAGGGATCTTGAATGAGACAATACAAGTTATTTGAAGCACTAACCAAAGTAATACAGCACCACAAATGATTAAGAACAAATTCATAAGTTTATCAATAAACCATTTAAAATCATTTTTCTTATTAAAACTAGTATCCTTATTCATTTTTAGTATCTACAAATGCCAACTATCAAAAAAATATTTATTCAGCATTTCCCGCTATTCTTAAAAGTACTGGAGAAGATTCCGCATTACAATACACACTGATAGTTTTATCAAAGTGTCCTGGATGATCCGCCTTATAAATGACATTCAAATTTACAGTTCCACCTGAATATATAGGCTCCTTTGAATATGAAACAGAAACACAACCACAAGATGTATTTACATCTTCAATAACCAGAAGATTATCACCTATATTTTTTAAAGTAAATGTCACTTGCTTTTCTCGTAACCAATCAAACTTTCCTAAAAAAATATTCGTACGTTTCATAAGAACCTTAGTTCTTAACTTTTCAACATTGTTACAAGCAATTTCTTTATCATGAAGAATATTCCAATATACTTTTTTCACTTTAACATTATTAATAGGATTTCCCATAGCAACGACCCTATTATTTCTATCCAAAAGAAAAGTATGAAAATGGAAATAAGAAGGAAAATTATTCAATCCATTCAATTCATCTCTTTCATCAATACAAATTGGGTATTGAAACCTTTCGCGTCTCAATATCTTTTTCAACTCTTCAACATCATTAGGACATATAAAAAAAAGTATTGGTATCTTTATATCAACTGAATTAAGTTCTGCAATAAACTTTGCCCACTGCGACAATTGAAGTTTACAGCTAGTACATCCAGCAGAATCTACATAAGCTATTATCTTATAATTAGTTGCAGGAATTGTATCATGATCTACTATCCCATTCAAAAGGAATATAGAATTATTCGGAAACTTAATTTCCTTCCCATTCCATTCATTCACAAGTTGTGTTATCTTTTGTTTCTCATTTTCCGCACAAGAAACCATCAAAAATGACAAAAAATAACAATATAACACCCGCTTTAAAATATTCATTTATAAATAAAAAACTAGTCATTTTCATTTTCTATGAAGTGATAAATCAACAAAAGAATTTGTCCATTTGACAATTTCTCCTCATAATTCACTAAAGAAGATTTATAACTCATATTCAAAAGAAACTCTTCGTTAACAATGGCAACCATCCCATTAGATAGATTGGCAGAAACAGGATTCCCCATTAAAGATAGTTCTCCTACATCTACAGTCAAAGAGGGGGATATATACATTTTTCCCTGCTGCTTCGAATATAAAGAAAATATTTCTGAAGGTTCACCATTATACTCGCCCCAAATACCAAACATCCATTGATCAGTATCTATAAAAATCGGACAAGTCCAAAAAGGTTCTTTTATCGAAGTACAGTTCTCAATCCCAGGAAAATCTAAAGCAGTCTTTGAGTGTAAAATCCATTTCATTACACAAGTCAATTTTCCATCGTGATACCTATAAAATTCATTCTTCACTGGACATTTTAGTCCCACAGTTCCTGAAGAAGTTATATAAAAAGGGTCCCATTCACTACTTACTAAAGGGTACTTTTCTGCATCATGATACAATTGTTCCATATATTTCCCCTCTTCACTCATTTTCCAAATTCCATTAGAAGCGTTATATAAATATTGAGGTGTGAAACAAAGGAAAGAACCATCTGGCAATAAAAACAGATTTTCCGTCCATATCTCACAATGAATTGTACGAAGGAATTTAAAAGAATAGTCATAGATGAGAATTTTTTGGTTCATTTTATCAAAAACATAAAATATACTGTCTCTTGCTATACAAGAATAGACACTCTGATATTCACCTGGTCCATTTCCTCGTCTATCTAATTCGCCCAATAGTGTTCCAGTCATATCAAAATGAAACACTTTTTGTTGCAATCTATCTAAAATAAAGATATGACAACTATCAAAGCATATACGTGTAGCTCTTCCTATAGTTTCATCATTAGGAAGTTTAAGCCATATCATTTTTACAGAATCCACAAAATCAGACATTAATATGGTCTCTTTATTAGTCAGTAACTCGAAATCAACAATATTACATGACGAAACCATCTTATCTCCTTTTTTAGAGTAATTACAGGAATATACTAATAATAATATCCCTGTAAATACTAAATACTTTATATTTTTCCTCATATAATTATGGACAAATATCTATTGCAGAACAACCACTAAACTGATTTCCATTATACTTACAACATGGTATTGTAGTGTAACCATAGCCTGAAAAATATATTACATAGCTAGAAGCCTCATAGCCAGCTCTAAATCCACTACTTTCACCATGATCCGCTAATGCTTCCACATTAGCCAATAGCAAATCCGACATAACCTTTCTATCTTTTCTTTGCAATACATTATAGCTCATGAATGCAACAGCCATAAAGAATGCAAAAACGACTATTTTTTCTCTTCTCATATCAAAATTATAAAATTATAAAATATTTTATTTCCGTATATATCTTTTCAACGGTAAAGCAAGCACATTGCTCATTCTAATTAAATTTATATCTTTGCCAAGCTTCTAAATTTTAGGGGTTACGGAGCATTCGGTATTCTATTGCACCAACAAGTTGTTTACCGTCTGCTCCTTTTAATAATTTAATAATCACTCTACATACCATTCATATGGTATTCTATTATCGGTTCATCCTTATTCACATCCGTAGCTATGATAACTCCTTTCTGCTCATTTACCGAAATCCCATGAATATAGTGATCTAAGACATACTTCCGAAGCGGTTCACCTTTCAGACCGAATACATAGATGTATTGTCCACCATCCGGTAAATTAATGCCCTGCTGTGCTTTCTGTTGGATATCCCTGAATTTACGACCCTGAAAAACAACATAAATAGCACTATCCGTCACTTGTATATCACTAAATCCCATAATACCGGTCGGTATACCATACCCCTGAGCGATCTGAAACTCCGGTTCACCATTAGGACCAACACAAGCTATGTACGTACTATCTTTCAAATTATAAATTTCAAGAACTTCCCCCAGTTGGGTAGCTGCCACAAGTACGCCATTGCGAGGATTGTAATCGATAAAACTGCGCCATGCCTGCGCCAAAGCAGGACGGGCATTCTTCAAAGCATCCTCGTTGGCTGTGGGAATAGTACCTATTTTACGAAGTAACTTACCCTGCCGATTAACCAAACAGAAACGACTGTCACCGGAATAATCGGGAATGATAAAAGTAGAATCATTATATTGCACAAAATCCAGTGCCCGAAGTAATTCTTCATCCAGGCTCACCGCCTCCTGACGAAGCAATGAGTTTCCGGATGAAGCAAAACCTAACCGAGTTAATTCTGATTTATTAGAATCAAGTATCCACATAGAACCTCCATCCCATCGAAGATTTTCAGCTGAAAGTATCTCCTCAGGAGCATCGCCTCGCTTGCCGAAAGATGACAAGTAATGGAAGTCTGGATAGTGGAAAACATGAAAGAAATGTTCCGTTCCATGCAAATCAAGCACTACGGCCTTGTCATCTTGTACACGTACCCTATAAGGATAGCGAAACAAAGCTGTATCCAATGGCAAAGTCCAAGCTGTCAATTCTCTCGCTTCGGGAAAGTCAGAATATGACATCATTCTCTCATCGGGAACAGAAGTGCATGCAGTGAAGAGAAAGACTAATAATATGCTAATAGAGGTCTTCAAGGCTGTAACCAGTCATTACATATTTCACTTTAGTTTTCGAAAAAGGACAGTCGACATCACCCAGACCTAAACAGTTTGAGGGTACTCCTCCTTCACCCCAAGCTAAGGCTTCTACGTTTTCCAGTAGCAAATCATCCATTTGCTTACCCGATTTCTGACTACAAAAAGCAGTTATTGCACCAACTGCACACAAACTGATTACAGCAACTTTAATCTTGTTTTTCATGTTTCACTTATTTTTATATTAGATATTTGTTTTGAGGCATGCAAAACAGCATTGCCTCATTTATTGCCTTAAAGGTAAATGATTTTTTATATCAAACCAACTTTTTCAACTTACCAATACTTACCAAGTTTAATTATACGCCTTTTGGTAAGCGTTGGTAAGTTCTTCTATCTTATGCTTTAGTGGAATTTTTCTCGATGGAATGGGGCATTTTCAAACAGTCGATAGTCTTTGGTAAATAAAAAAAGCTTCAACAAGATTATTGTTTGCAGTTGCACTTGATGCGTCTTTTCTTTGTAGCAGATGTATAATAAAGAATCTGTTTCTGCAAATATCAATTTCATACTGCTTCTGTAAAAGTTCACCTTATACAAACTGATAAAAGGGTGATCTCCACTCCTATCATCCAAAACCAAACAACTTCCACGAAAGAAGGGCAAGATATATTCACAAAAATATTCGAATAAACAATCCTTAAATAATTCATTCTCTTTCCATGATTTGAAAGCTTATTCTATTTCTACAACAAACTATTTCACTGTTATAATTTTTAGGAATCACATTCCTACCACATTAATTATCAAAAATTTTTCAGTTTCTAACTTAAGAGTACTATCTTGATAATGTCGCAATCAAAACAGACTCTACTTTAGGTATTACCCGCCCCAGCAGCATACTATTTCCCATTTCTTAACCTAAGCAAATTATGTAAATATTTATCCACAGATTCCATATCCTCTTTCTGAAAAAAGAATAAATTATTTATCATTTTCCGTTCATCAAGAACAAATAAGTAAGGCTGGCTAAGACTATCTGCCGGCATTATTACTAAAGAGGGAAAATTTATAAAATTCAAATTAGCACTACTAATAACTGACAGTTCATCCTTTAAAGCCGAATTATAGGTATATGAACCTAATATAAGTAATTCTAAAGAATCCATTTCAATCACTCTTTGCACTAACTTTGATAAATTCTCAGCATAACAACTTAAACACATATCATTGTGCAATCTTACCACACAGGTGTTAGGAGTTATTTTTTCCTTAACTGAATCTGGTAATAAAAGACCTTCTGTTTCCAATTTATAAAGTTGTTTTTCTTTCATATCAAACAGTCTGTATCTAGCTTCCAACAGAGTAGAATGTAATTTCCAAACCTTGTCCTCAGATCTTTCCTTCACGATATAAATTGTATACCCTGCAAGTACTATAGTAATAAAAAGTATTATCTCTAAATATCTACTGCTCATTTAAAAGTATATTCTATTATTACAGGATTTGCATCCTCCACATCCAAACTATCTATAATTTTCTCCATCTTTATATAATTAGATGAGTCAGCATACGAAATATTCTCTTTCAGCCCTTCTGCAATATGATATGGCATCATGTATGATAAAAAACATTTTTCTCCATCTGTATTTCCCGTAAAAAATGAAGAAGTACTGGTAAATGTGAGATCATTAATCAAAGAAGAAAAATAATATGCCTTCACTTCTTTAGATAGGATATCTTTTACCCATAATGTTATCTCATTCTTATCTATAGAACCAAAAATAATATGATTATCTGATGAAGATAATCCATCAAAAAAAGCACCATAATCATTCAGTTCTCGTTTATAACTGCTTTTATTTTCCATTAATGATACTTCTTCCTCAATAGACAAATTATTATTAGAGGCTAAATATGTCATATCCTTAAATGCTTCCGTAAGAACATCATAAGCCAATATATTATTCGATCGTCCTTGTGCAAAGAGTAGATATTCATCCCTATATTTAACAAAAGGGATAGCTTTACATATTCTCAAAGCTTGATTACGTGCTAATATAGCTTGTCTTTCTACCCCATCTTTATCTATAACATGTATAACATTTCTATCTCCTAAAACAAAAAGAACTATTTGATTTTTCAAAACTCTCATTCCAGAAGCATTTAAAGATAAGGGGATCGATCTGACAAATTTACCATCCTGAGTATATACCTGAATTTGACTGATAGTTAATATATAAATATAATCATGATCCACATCATAGTCTCCAACTTCAACATACTCTTCCGGACCTACCCCTAAAGAACCTATCTTTTTTTTAAATTTACCTGTTCCTGAAAAAACGTCTAAAGGACGGTTCTTTGATTTTATATAAAAATCGCCATCAAATTTTATAATTTTTTCAATACTACCTAAAAGGGAAGAATCTGTTGTTTCAAGAGGGACAACATTATTTAGTTCGATAAAAGAAGACATTAATGTCTTCCTGTCTTCTATATCTACATCTATATCATCTACCAAAGCAATAGATTTATTATCTGCTTTTTTACACGAAACGATGCACAACAATAATAAAAAATAATATATTATTTTCATTACTCTATAAATAAAATCAACAAATAAAGGGTAATAAAATTGCATCAAACAATTTTATTACCCTTTTGCATTCTACTTCTTACACTCTCGTGTTACACTACCACAAGTACAAACATTACCGTCACCATTGGTTAAACAAGCCTCATAATCACCATTTCCCCAACCAGGACAATCTATGACTTTCCATTTGCATGTTCCCGCACCCTCTGATGGGTCAGCCATAGCCTCTACATCAGCTAAAAGCAACTCAAAACTAGTTTCATCTATTTGTGAAGCATATATATTATATCCCACAAATAATGCAAAAACTACAATTAATGACATTTTAAAAAAAAACTTTTTTTTCATAATAAAAAAATTAAGTAAATAAAAATAGTACACACTATTATTCAGAATACGCTTTCCTCTATTTCAACAAAAAAAATACTATTGATTCATCCTTATTCACATCCGTAGCAATTGCAACACCTTTCTGTTCATCTACTGATATACCATAGATATAATGATCAAGCACATACTTCCGAAACGGTTCATCTTTCAGACTGAATACACAGATTATATTGTCCACCAACCGGTAAATCAATGCCTTGCTCTGCTTTCTAAGGATAGTGAAACAGCAGTTATTGCACCAACTGCACACAAACTGATTACAGCAACTTTAATCTTGTTTTTCATGTTTCACTTATTTTTATATTAGATATCTATTATGAGACATACAAAACAGCATTGCCTCATTTTTTGCCCCAAAGGTAAATGAGTTTCTATATCAAACCAACTTTTTCGACTTACCAAGACTTACCAAGTTTAATTATACACCTTTTGGTAAGCGTTGGTAAGTTCTTCTATCTTATGCTTCAGTGGGATTTTTCTCGATGAAATGGGGCATTTTCAAACAATAGTACTTATCTTCTTTTTCTACTATAAGAGAAGAGACATTTTTCAATGCTTCGCGTAAACGATGAATGGCAGCATGAATTTGACTGGAAGTTCCTTTCCCTTCCCATAATTTCTTATTCATTTCCTCCGCAGTCAGTCGATAATCTTTGGCACATAAAAAAAGCTTCAACAAGATTATTGTTTGCGGTTGCACTTGCCGCGTCTTTTCTCCATTCACCAAAACACCTTTTATCGAATCCAAAATAGTCCCATCGGCCAATTCATATAATCCGGTTTGCTCTACTACTTCTTCCAAATGCATTTTTCTTTCAACAACTATCGTTTTCTCTTGAATATGGACAACAGTTTCTTTCTTCACAAGCTTACGTCGCAAAAACAAAGTAATCTGTTTATAATATGAGAAAAGAAGGAAGAAACAAAGCCAAGGCAGAAGTATAATGATGGGTGGCCATACCTCTAATGCCTGCCACCAACTATAGGACACAAAACCTGTAGTTTCCACTTCACAACGAAAGCCTAAATAACGGGATAGCAAACTATCTCCCTCCAATATTTTTATACTATCGGGGGAACAGACGACAGAAGTTTGTTTCAACAAATCAATTGTTGAAAGACGAATACCTGTATTAGCTTTAATTGATTTCCTTATCAATAGACTATTCCAAGATGTATTCAGCGTATCAGCATTCAGAGGATGCTCTTCAAGCACATAACTGAGTAACATTCTTTTTTCGGTATCTTTGATAAGACTATTGTCAAATTTCACACGTGGTATCTCATAGTCGTGCGTTCCATACTTACTCGTCAAAGTTACAGGACTCTGGAATGGACTTTCCAATGTTTTCATTTCAGGAGAATTAACACCTGCTACAAATGGTACAACAATATTCCCCCGTTTCTGCACTTCCTGTTGCAACGCCTTTACAAATGTTTCCTCTGCCTGCACATTCCACTCAGCCACCAGCTCCGAATAGTTACAGTAAAGCGTATATACGTATATGCTTGTAACCACAGTACAAAAAACAATCCCTCCCCAAAATAAATTTAACCTACTAAGTTTCATACCATCTACATATTATTGCCTGTCAAACGTTTTATCCTACAAATATAACAAAAACAAAATACAGAAAAGCACAAAACACGTCAATCACTCAGCATTTTTTATAAAACATTGCTTTGTTCCATTTTTCTTCTCCCATCCACCCTATTTGCATCTCCTTCACTCCTATAGAAAGAACAAAATAGCGAACTTGGTACGAAGAAGATACAAGGAAGGTACAAAGGAAGAATTATTGTTCTTTTTTTCGTTTTTCACTATTATTAAAAATCGAAGAATATTCCACCGACATCTCCCTATGATCCTTTCAGAAACCTCTTGTAGGGCATATAAAAAATGGCTACACCCTTTGCCTTGGATGGCTACACCCTTTAAAGCAAATGGCTACACCATCCGGAACAAAGGGTGTAGCCCTGGCAAAAGCCGAATTACCGAATAATCTAAAAGTACGATAACCGGGTAGCATATCTAAATCAAATTATATATCTTTGCGGAAA
>QWCY01004836.1_pt1 | contig 13988 bp, 10 predicted proteins | sample 1972631 | NCBI WGS metagenome assembly QWCY01 (sample SAMN09866696, study PRJNA288562) | Human gut metagenome isolate pre1_stool, whole genome shotgun sequencing... | isolation source: gut | host: Homo sapiens | place: USA: California
TGATTATGGAGCGACATGGGAATACAAAGGGCTTGTTCAGATAGCGAATTAAGAAAAATCGGGTAAAAGTCAGAGATTGACCTTTACCCGATTCTTTATGTGCGCCTTGCGGCGCACGTTTCTAACGGGTGAAAGTCCCCAATCCGCCCTAGTAGTGGGAAGGATACAGCCAAGACCAAGGGTGTCCATTGTGAGGTGGAATCTGAAGGAAGGTGGAGGCAAATCTCTGGTCTGACGTACAGAAATCACATCAGGCTACAGTTGAGGATAAGGCTGCATAACAAACCAAAGTCCAATAACTACTCGGAATCAACTGTAGTAAATGTGGCAGATATATGGAGAGAAAGAAACGTGTGGTACCAAGGGAGGTCTCGTCAGCAAGTGGAAACAGAGTATGAACCTTGTAGTAACAACGAATGGCGAGAAGTCAGCAGAGGTCATAGTACCAAGACGGTTGCAAACGTCATGGGAAGGACTGAACTTTAGGAGATACAAGCTAATGAATGTAACTGAAAGTAGATTTAAGAACAGACAACTTCATATGGAAGACTATCTGCAAATGGTATCTGCGGAACAGAAAGAGTATGCAGAAGTGTTCGACTACCGTAAGATTGCTGAAAAGAGCAGTATCATCACAGGCTATTGGACGGACAATCTGTTGGATTTGATTTTACGAAAGGATAACCTGAACAAGGCTTATAAGCGTGTGAAGTCAAACAAAGGAGCAGGTGGAACGGACGGAATGCAGGTAGATGAACTTCTGCCCTACCTAAAGGAAAACCAGGAAACCCTAATCTGGCAGATACGGAATGGCAGATATAAGCCAAACCCAGTCCGTAGGGTAGAAATACCCAAAGAAACAAAAGGCGAGTACAGAAGGAGTCCAATCCGAACCATCCGAAGTATATCTTCAAAGGGCTTGAAGCGGAAATGGGCAGGCCAAAGGTGTATGACGGCGAAAACTACGATACCTATCCCGTGAAGTTTGAGCAGATGTCTCTCCGTGTCGAGAAGACCTCGGAGATTCAGCTTTTCATCTTCAATATCGGAAAAATATTCAACAGCAAGACTGACACGCAGTTCAACTTCCATAAGTTTAAGGAAACTCTCGGTGCGTCTTTCGCTGATGTGTTGGCACAGTTCGATGATCTCGTTATCTGCATGGATGAGGCGCATCGCTATTACGCTCCGGCTTCGATGAAGGCAATCAACTATCTGAAGCCCGTCCTCGGATTGGAGTTCACTGCCACGCCGAAGACCACCTCAAATGTTATTTATGCCTATGACCTGGCCCGTGGCGCGGTTGAGGGCTATTTGAAAATTCCGGTAGTAATGGGACGCTCCAACATGGCCGGCTATAACCAGGATGATATCGAGGAGATGAAAATCCGCGATGGACTTACTCTCCACGAGCATCGCAAGGCTGTGCTGCGGGAGTATTGCAGCGACAACGATCTGGACTATGTGAAGCCGATAGTGCTTATTGCCTGCAAGGACACAGACCATGCAAAGAAAATCCGGGCTTTGATTGACAGCGATGATTTTCAGAAAGGCAAATATAAAGGCAAGGTTATAGAAATCCATTCTAAACAGTCCGGCGAAGAATCGGAAGAAAACATCCGCCTTTTACTCTCTATTGAGAGTGCTTCTAACCCTATCGAAATCGTACTGCACGTTTACAAGCTGAAGGAAGGTTGGGATGTCAATAACCTGTTTACGATTATTCCTCTGAATGCTGCAAAGAGCGATATTCTCGCTATGCAGACTATTGGTCGTGGGTTAAGACTTCCATTTGGAGAACAGACAGGAAATGAGGATTTAGACTCTCTTGATATCGTTGCTCACGACCACTACAGGGAACTGGTCGATGAGATTAAGAGCAGCGACATCTTCCGTTACCGCGATCTCGATAAAACAACTGTCGAACCGTCCGAATCCGTTGGAGTTTCCGCTACCGTGGATGACGGGCAGCTTTCTCTGCTGGATTTTGCAATTACTGCATCCGGCGTGAAGTCTTTTGCTGAAGTAAGCAACCCGAAAACGCAGCTTGAAATCTACCAGGAATATGTGAAGAACTTTATGGCTGCACAAAAGAAGGATAAAGGTGAAGACCCAAGTCAGATGACATTATTTGATCTTCATCCTGAAATGCTTTCCGAGGATACTACTGAGCCATCTGCGCCCGCGCAAGAGCAGCCGCAAACACCGACAGCTTCAAAAACCGGCAAACAGCCTCTGAGTAAGGATGAGTTCGTAAAAGCCGTAACAGAGTATTCCGCAAAGGCTATCTCTGTTCCGAAAATCCTCGTGCAGACCACTTCGGAGGTGAAGTTTAATCGTTTTGAGGTGAAGCGCACAATCGCTGATTTTGAAGTGGCTATGGCTAAGATTGAGCGTTTTGACGCTATCAATCAGCAGCTTCTTTCTGTCGTGGATGCACAGATTCTTGAAGTCAATGACGCCATGAACACTCTTGCTTGTATGCTCCTCGATTCCATCAGCGAGTTGTCTTATGACGATGCAGATTTTGTTATTGACGTGGTTGAGCAGTATTTAAGCCAGATACCCGGAGATGAAGAAAACAAGCGGAGAATCGTTCGCCGCTATGCTTCTTTGATCGTGGCCGATATCCGCAAGCAGATTTATGAGCATATGGACAGAAAAACGCAGGATGTCCACATCATTCAGAAAGACCTTATTCTGTTTCGTAAGTTCGTGAAGAACGTCAAAGAGGACGGAAAGGTTAAGTACGATAAGCCGTTCTCTGACAAGAGCAATATCAAGAAGTGTCTCTTTACCGGCTACAAGAAGTCATATTATCCGGCGAATGCTTTCGACAGCGATACGGAGCGTCTGTTCTCTATCATTTTGGAGGAAGACCCGGATGTTATCCGTTGGATCAAGCCGCCGCTCAATCAGCTTGGCTTATTCTGGAAAGCCGGACAACAGTATAATCCTGATTTTCTCGTGGAAACAACTGCCGGAAAATTCATGGTCGAAGTTAAGGCTTTGAATGAAGTGACATCGGATGAGGTCGTATCAAAGGCAAGAGAAGGCATAAAGTGGTGCCGCTTTGCTTCAACGGCAGACCCGGATCATAAACCTTGGGAGTACAAGCTGATTTCCGATGACAACATTCATCTTGGTAATACCTGTAAATATACACTCGGTACGGCTCATGCCGTGAAGGAGGAGGCATAATGGCTGACAGATTTAAGTATTCAGAGGTCAGGCAGAAAATCATTGACGCCATAAGAACCGACCTTATCGGCCCCAGAGAAAAGGAAGAGGTTCTCGAAGAGAATCCTCGCTATGCCTATCTCGTGGGAATGCTCGATATTCAAAGCGATGACGAGGATTACTCCGGCGCTGGGGAGCAGGAAGTTGATGCAGATATGGCATTTGAGGATGGTGAGGATTTTACGGCCGGTGAGGATGACGACAACGAGCCTATTTCCACCACACATTTTCAACTGCCTTCGTCTATCGGTATCAGTTTCTACATCCAAAGTGATACCGAGAGCATCAACTTGGATGTGACGTGGGGAGACTATGTAAAGTCATCCGAGAAATATACAGGAAAGGATGAAAAAGAGCATAGCCGTGCCATATATACGCGCCAGCCAATGGAAGAAACGGTTCATGTTCAGTTTAAGGATTTTACCCGAACGAAGGATTACCAGCTTGTCTGCGACTCCAATGTTCATGTTCATGTTTCACGTATTCCGCTGAAGGGCGGCTATTCTCTTGTGACGGCATATGTCATTAATAAGAGAAAAAATCCTGCCAACAGCGCGGAAGCGATTATGTTCCAGGTGGAGATCAAGGCTTATGCGGAGGACGGCTCTGCCGCGTTTATCGCAGAACATATTTGTAGAGAGATTCTTGCCTCCGATGAGTTTTATTTTGAACAGCGTCCGATTATGGGACGTGGCCGTGGTTGCGCAGCGGTTTGGGATACTCCTGTTGACGGCAGAACAACATATGTGAAATCAGCGTTTATACCTGAGTATGAATTTCCGGGTGTCAGCGCTGCTTTGGATGGATTTGACCGATACTTCTTCTCCACATTTACCATGTCTGTAAAATCGAAAAAAGAAGAAACCATCGGAAAACTTAATACTCTGGCTGAATCCTATGAAAAGTGGATCAACTCTACACTTCTCGGAAACGCAAGGATGAGCAACTTTGATAGCAAAAGGGGCGTGTTTTCAGTAAAGCAGCTTGCAAGATATTTGAATATGTACAGAACGAAAAAGAATATTATTGATATTGTTAATGATATTTATAATAGTAAAATTGCGACTGTAAAGACTTTGACAGATGAGAGAAAAGCAAGATATTATGATGAAGCTGTAGAAACAGCATTTCATATCTACAGACATTGGTTTCAATTTACTGTGCCGAAGGCGTTTAGAGTTGTAGATAGTATCCAACGTCTGATATGTGAAAAGAGAAACATTAAACCAGGGTCTTATAGCTTTTTCGTACAACAATTGGAAAATGATTTTATACGTGAGAATTTATCGATTCTGGTCGAATTTGGGATACCAAGTAACGCTGTAAGAAGATTGGAGAATGTAATTCCGTCTAATCTGTCAGAGGATGAAGTCATTGACTTTATTAAGAAAAATCGCAGCAATATAAAAAAATATTTGTTGCCATATGAAAGTGAGCGGTTAGAACAGTGTATATAGAAATAAGTAGAAGAATGCTTATTGTTCCTTAAAATAATGTTTTAGATGAAAGAAGAGAATGTATGGGGAAGAAAATTGGAAGAAATGATCCATGTCCATGTGGAAGTGGAAAAAAATATAAATTGTGTTGCATCAATAAGATGTCGGAGGAAGAAATACAAGCATTGTATTTAGAGCAATTTGAATTGACCAAAGGACTGAATGAGGCGAATAAGTGTCACAAAATATTAGATATAGGAAAAAGGATAATCGAACATCAACAAAATAGTATATGTGCCACAGGAACATATGTAAATATGGCACTCGCTAAAAGGGTATTATATTTATTAAATCATAATCAGTTAGATTTAGAGGAAGCAAAAGATTTTTGTTCACGTGCTCTTGAGTTGAAACATAATAATCAAGTGGCATTGAGAATGCTGTATGGTATTTGTTTAGATTTAAAACAATACGGAAATGCGAACAAAGCATTAGCGCAATATGAAGATACTAATATATTTAGTCCTATGAGTGTACAGATTGTAGAAGAATATCAAAATGCAATAGAATGGGCTAACAGAGAAGAGTATAGAGAAGATAATAAAAAAGGATTAGATGAAATAACCAATACATTATTTGAGAAATTTGGTATGAATGCAGGTTTATGTGCAGTTGCTATTTCATATTATTTAGGGGTTGGCAATGATGCACTTAAAGCGTATGAACTTGGCAAAAGAAGTGTTGAGGAATATCCAAATTCGGTGACTTATAATAGTTTAGGCTGGGTATGTTTAACACCAGAAATTAATAGGAAGGATATTGCAGTTGGATTTTTTGAGAAAGCAATAGAATTAGCAGAAGATGAAGAATTGAAAAAAGATATTACTGGAAATTATTTTATTGCTTTGCTGGAGAACGAACAATTTAAAGAGGCTGAAAAAGTTATGTGTGATTTGATTGAGGAATATCCATGTAATCAAAATTTTTCAAATTATGCAGAACTGTTGAAACGGCAAGGGAAATTAGAAGATGCATTGGAATGGGGAAAAAAAGCGCTTTTTATTGTAGAGGATGATACAACGTTATTAGTTGTTGCTGATATTTATAAGAAAATGAAGCAATACGAGAATGCAGTTTTTATGTATCAAAAATGCCTTGAACATATTAGTGTGGATGAGAATGTTTATCAGTTTCAAGATATAAATGGAAAGCAATTGTATTCAATAGCATCTAACAATAGTCTTGGCGTGATAATGTTTGAAGCTTTAAAAGGAATTATTTCAGCATATAGTTTTTTGAGAGAGTATGAGCAAGCAAAAGCATATTTATTAATTGCGAAAGAAAGAATGCCTCAAAAAAGTGAGTGGGAAATATGGGAACAAACCTTACCAGAGATAGAAAGTGCAAATCAGCGTTATATAGAAATTAAGGAACAACTTAGTCAAAACAGTAAAAAAGCTGTAGAGCAGAAACGTTCTGTTCGCCAGTGGGCGCTTCAATTGATACAGCTTCAGAATAATTCTGGACAATTAAATCTGGATGAAAACGATGATTGGGATAAATATTTAGAAAAAATGGACGAGGTTCTCAATCAAATGGTCCAGGCGGTAAATAAAGATAGTATCATATATCAAAATAGCCGGAATTGGGTTAATTCAACATATACACATCTTGATGCAGATGCAAAGGAATTTTTAATTACAGCAGAAACTCTTTATGAAATACATAAAATGAGCATTATCGATTTTGCACCTATAATAGTGGAATATTGTAAGGTTGTTGAAAAGCAATTAAGGGTACTGTTGGGAAGTCAAATACCTAGCAGTATGCACATGTTAGGACAGATAATCGGTGTGATTTCGACAAATAATATACATCCTTATACCTTATATTTGTCAGATTTACGAGCTGTAAATCAATTGCGTAGAAATAGTGCACATACAGGATTATTAGTAAGAAATGATGCAGACACGATAAGAAATATTCTTTATGTAAATAATTTACTTAATAATCTTGTTTGATTTATATGCCATAATCGGGGCGCAAGCTATCCTATCCCCCTAAGTGGGGGATGAACCTTTTCGCAAAAGGTGACGGTTTCGCTATTTAGTATAAGAAGTAACTTTCACCGCATGTTGAAACCGCCGTGCTTCTCACGCGGAAACCCTGATTCTATGCGGGGTTGCGGGATTATTTGATGGAAATGTAGTTGTGTTTTTACGAAAAATAAAATGGATAAGTTACCGTGGAAGTGGGGATGGGGTAACGCTGTGTGAGTTTAATATGTGGTTTATTGTTCGCTTCAGCCGGGGCAATCGTTGGGGCTATATCAGCAGGTAATAAAAAACAAGTAAAAGAAAGGCAATACAGACAGTAAGCTGTCAAAAGGTCTGTATGCAAGATTAGGTGAAGATGTCAATTATTTAAGGATCAAAGTTTTTATCAAAGTTGTGAGCCTTTGCAAAGGCCTTTAACTGTTTTATGATACGGTTCGCGTATTTCGGATTATTTTCTGTTACCCATGCCTCAATTCCAGAAGTATCAAAGATACTCATGGAAGCAAGGTTAGAATCAATATGTTGGCAGATCGGTTCAGTGATATCAACTAAGTGATCGAACATCGATTGTAAGTCCATAAGAAACACTATAACGGAGATAAGATCTGGCAATAATTTTAAGTTTTCATAAATTATTGATCGAGCTATGATGGGAGCGTGAATTTTGAAAAATATATTGGTTATTGATGATGATTTACATATAGGAAATGTATTGGAAGAAACTCTTACTAACGAAGGTTATGGTGTTATTCGTGCATACTCGGGAACGGAAGCTGTACTTTTGCTTTCTCAGGTAAAGCCCGATCTTGTACTTCTTGATTTAATGCTGCCGGGGTTGAGCGGAGAAGAAGTTTTGCCGCATATTAAAGGGATTCCTGTTATTATTATGAGTGCAAAAGTTGATGTAGACAACAAAGTTGCTCTTTTGCTCGGCGGAGCGGTTGATTATATGACAAAACCTTTTTATACAAGGGAATTATTAGCTCGGATAGCGGTACATCTTCGTACTTTTGATAGCTTTGCTAAGTCGGAAATTTTGACTTTTGAAGAAATAAAACTCAATATTGATACGCACATAGCACAAATAAAGGATGTAGAAATTAAATTGACGAGAACAGAGTATGCGATTTTGAAACTTTTAATGCAGAATCAGACACAAGTTGTTTCCAAATCGCATCTGCTTGATCATATCAGTGAAGATACACCGGATTGTACGGAAAGTTCACTAAAGACACATATAAGCAAAATTAATATTTCCAAACTCACTTTGGCCTTGTCAAAAGAGAATTGTGAAGTTATTTCTATGCAGGAACGAGATGAAAGTTTGGAAAGTTATTATGTCGGTTTAGTAGGAGGTAAAGACAATGAGTAAGTTGTTATCAGCAAATTTTATCCGTTTAAAAAAAGATAAATTCTTTTGGAGCGGTCTGGTTTTCATGTTGGCAGCAGGAATATTTTTTCCGGTGATGAGATATATGGATATGAGGCAGACTCAGACAATCAATCGTATTGACAACGGCTTTTTTGGGTGTGCTCTTTTTATCGGCATTGTAATGGCTGTGTTTTGCAGCTTGTTCATTGGTACAGAATATAGTGAAGGAACGATCCGAAATAAGATAATTATCGGTCAAAAAAGAGGCACTGTTTATTTGTCAAATTTTATTACATGCTCTTTGGTAAGCGTTGTTATGTGTATGGCATTTTTTATTCCGTATCTTTGCATCGGGATACCTCTTCTCGGCTTTTTTGAAATGGACATAAAAATAGTTTTGTTGTTTGCAGTAACCGTACTGATGACTGCGATTGTATTTTCATCAATTTTTACTTTGATTTCCATGTTAAATAATAATAAAGCGGTTACGGCTGTAATTTGCATTTTGACAGCGTTTTTGTTTCTGATTATCGGAGCGCAATTACATAAGATGTTGAGTGAACCCGAAACAAACATGGCTTTGGTCATGACAGACAATGGACAGGAATATCAGGAACTGCCCAATCCTAAGTTCCTTGATGGAGGCGGACGAAAAACCGTTCAATTCTTTTATGATTTTCTTCCGGGAGGTCAAGTAGTACAGTGTACTTCTTTGGAAACTGAAAATCTATCGTTGCTGCCTGTTTATTCATTGGTCATTGTCGTTTTGACAACAAGTGCGGGAATGTTCTTTTTCAAAAAGAAAGAATTAAAGTAGGAGCATTATATATGGAATTTTGGTTATTAGTTGTGATCGGTATTTTGCTGATTATTATTTTTTCTCTGGTTATTAAACTATTTTTCGTACACAAAACTGTACGAGAAATAGAAGCGCAATTTACTGAGCGGTTAATGACTGAAACTAATACGCTCATTGATATTTCACATCGAAATAAAATCATGTGCGGTTTTGCAAAGCGATTAAATACAGAGCTTCGTAAATTACGCAAAGAGCGGCATCGTTTTCAGCAGGGGGATTTAGAATTAAAAAACGCCGTTACTAATATTTCACATGATTTGCGGACTCCTCTTACGGCAATCAGCGGTTATCTGGATTTGCTTGATAATGCGGAAAAAAGTGAAGAAGCAGAGCGTTATATTAAAGTTATCAGAAATCGTACCGAAGTATTAAGGCAGCTTACAGAAGAACTTTTCTGTTATTCTGTTGTAACATCCCCCGAATACGATAACGATGTAGAATTTGTTTCGGTAAACAGTGTTTTGGAAGAAAGTATATTAGGTTTTTATGCAGTTTTGCAGGAACGAAACATAACGCCGAATATTTCTATGCCGGAGAATAAGGTGTTCCGTAAAGTTAACAGGGCAGCTCTTTCCCGTATTTTCTCAAATCTTCTCAATAACGCAATTAAGTATAGCGACGGTGATTTGAATATCACTTTGAACGATACAGGGGAGATTACCTTTTCAAATACTGCTTCAGATTTAAGTGAAGTGGATGTTAAAAAGCTGTTTGATCGGTTTTATACAGTTGAAAATGCAAGAAAGTCAACGGGTCTTGGTTTGTCTATTTCAAGAATACTGATCGAACAGATGAAAGGAACAATATCTGCCCAATATAAGAATGGAAAACTAAGCATTTGTATTTGGCTGCCGGACGTTTCAGGTGATTAAAAGATGCGAAATCAGAGTATGAAAAATTGATACGGTTTGGTGAAAAGGCAGAAGTAAGGAAAAATTTAAGTTGAAAAAATTTTAGAAGTATTGAAAAAACATTCTGTTTCCAATATAATACATCATTATCATTAAAAATAATTAAGAAGGGACAGGCTGGTGTGCCCGCATATAGTGACGCACGCATATTGATGCAAAAGATTAGTTTGTACGTTTTTATGTCCCAATTTACGGGGTGAGAGGAGGGTAGAAGAATATAAACTTGTTTATATAAGTGATTTGATGAATTATATAGCAACATGCAGAAAGGATAATATGACATGAAATTAAAACAACACAGAAAACATAGGAAGTTTGTTTCTTCTGCCGTTTCGCTGCTTTTGATTTTTACGATGATTTTGTCTTTTTCCGTATATGTATTTGCTGAAACGCCTGATTTTACAGGCACGATTCCGACAGAGGCTGAAAAAAACTCATTACAGGAAAACAGAGAATACATACCTTCTGAAAAAGAAGAAATGACATTGAGCGAAAAAGGACTTCCTATTATTTTTGAAGGCGGAATTCATTACATAGAAGATCCGGCGTATCCAGGTGAAAAAATCACGTTGTTTTGTATGAATAATGAACGCCATTGGCCGCATCATACGGAAGATATGGGAGATGTGCAGGTGCCGGAATATACAGAAGGCTATTTGACTCCGGGCAAGTTTGATTCTGAGGCTGATTATAAGGAATGTATGCGCAGATTGTCAAAACTGCTCTACGCGGGATATCCGTATAACGGGGAACGGCTTTATAAAATTGTGGATAATTCAGAGCTGCATACTCCTACAGAAAGTCAGTTTAATGAAATGCTGATTCCGACACCGGTGCTTCAGACAGCGTTTCCGTATTTAGGTCACCATTCTTTTACTTATAAAGATTGGGAAACAAATGATACGGAACATTTGGATGAGTTGAGAAGATTTATGAATGCAGTTGCAAAACTTTATCCGGATGGACAGACATCGAATGGAGTAACATACTCAGATATTACAGCGATGCCGTTTTATAAAGCAGTTTTTTGTATGTTATATGAAGCGGAAGGAACAACGCCATTACAAAATTTTGCAATCATGTATTCTGATTCGTATTTCGTTACAGAAGAACAGGCGTATAATGCTACGCAAGATGCGGTCTGGAGATTATTACATCAATACAATATTGAAGATAATAATATGAATGATTTGGAACATGATGCATTGGCGCAGGTTTTGTATGTTTATTCAGAAAGAGGAGGTTTATTGAATTATGAACCATCTCTTAAAGATGTGCATTTAACAGGAGATTTAAAATTTACATATAATCCGAAAGACGGTTATTGGCACAGCGGTGCTTTGAAAATAATCGAGCCGGTAGAATACAATGGGCTATACCGCTTAGAGTTGCCGAAAGGTATGAGTGCATTATGTGATAATATAACATATGTATATGGAAATGAAGAGTACGAATTAGTTTCAGATCATCAGCCGACAATCGAAGATACGTTTACAATTAAAGCAGAATTTGTCTGGATGAAAGATTTTAAGCAATATGCTCCTATGGGTGATGTAGAAGTACATGGGAAAAAGTTTCAAAATATGGTTGGAGCGGTTATTCGCAATACGACAGTATCAGCAGAAGTTCCTGTAGGTGTTGATGAAGTGGGCAGTTTGTCTATTACCAAAAAAGTAGTCGGCGAGAAAAATTGTCAGGAAGAGTTTCAATTTGAAATTCGTTTTCCGTACCATACAAAGATAAATGGATTATACGGAGATTTAGAATTTCATGACGGCATTGCACAATTTTCATTGAAAGACGGACAGACAGTAACGGCGCATAATCTTCCTGCAGGCGCTCAATACGAAGTGACAGAGGCGCAGACAAACCGATATAAAGTTGATTCTGTTGACAGTACCGGAGAAATTATAAAAGACGATATAAAGAACGTCTTATTTACGAATACGAAATATCCTGATTTGTCTTTGAGCAAAATTGTTATAGGGAAAAACGGAGATAAAACAAAACCATTTACATTTACGATACAATTAAAAGATGAAACAGGTAAACCGATAAACGGAACGTATCACTATAGTGGAAGCGTTAAACCGGAGTTTGAGAAAGAAGCAGAAAAACCTGCTGACGGGACACTTACATTTGTTGATGGCAGAGCAGAAATATCACTTTTGCACGGACAACAAATAACACTTCAAAATCTTCCGCTGAATGCAGCATATGTTGTGACAGAAAATGAAGCGAACAAAGATCGATACATAACAACTTATAATGGAAAGAAAGATCATGCAGAAGGCGTGTTAAGTAAAGATACTGCGGTTGATGTGATTAATAATAGGCAGTCGGATCAAGCGCCTTCGCAAGGAAAAGATGAAGAAAATCCAGATAAAGAAGTATCGGATAACGGAACTGCTGTAAAGACCGGAGATTATACAAATATGTGGCAGTATGCATTTACGGCAATAGCAGCGTTTATTGTGACCGCATCGGTATTCGGATTGAAAGAGTGGAAGAGAAAAAGATAATACGGATAAAAATAAACAGAAACAAAATGAAATAAATATAGTGAGCAGAAAAGAAGCTTATATGAAATGAGCGTATGATTATGCCGTGAAAGAGAGTACCGCAAAATAACGAGAAGCAGTTCACAGATTCAATTCAGTTATTTTGCGGGGCTCTTTATTTTTTGACAGGAAATTACTGGAAGTGCCAAAAGGTACATTCTGGGATTACAAGCGGTCACCGAGGTCCAAGGTCTTGGGCAAGTCCGATTTTGGCTTATCGCCGTTACAAAAAAGGCGCTGTTTTATAGACGAGTATCCGTCTGTTTTGCAGCGCTCTTTGTATTTATAATTATAAGGTTAAAATCCCAGTACTTTTTGTGTTAGCTTGCGTTCGTCAGCATCGGCATTTCGATAATGTGTGATCAAATCAATTTCTTCTCTTGTCAAATAAATAGTGTCTGCACTGTCAACAACCATTCCTGTGAAATACGGACCGGAAGTTTCATTGATAAGACCATCTTTTGAACAAGTCTGCGTAAGCAAATTTTCGAGAGAAATATGATAAATATTTGCAATGCGGATAATGATATCCAAATCGGGAATCCGTTTTCCTGTTTCATAATTAGAGTACGCCTGTCTTGAAATATTCAATTTTTTACTAAATTGAGTTTGTGTAAAATGATGATCTTTTCTAAGCCGTTGAAGATTGGCTGCCAGCTGAATATTAGACACGAAGACACCTCCATTTATAAGAAATCTGAAATTTGTTTAAATATCTTTTTTATTATACCAATTTTTCCTGTAAATGGATTTATATGCAACTTAACAAAGAATATATCATAAAAGCAACAAAATGTTGCTAACATTTATAAAGATTTCTTTGAACAAATTGACTTGACTTTTAAATATTACAGGTGTAATATTTATGAATGAAAAATATTCGTTAACAAAAATTTTTCGATTAAAATCTTACAAGTGTAATAAAAAGTCTAACTATTAAAAGTCAAGGTTAAAATGAAGATTTTTTGAGTAAATTGCAGAAATGCTTTTCAGATATATTTGAACCTTGAAAACTGCATGACAATGCTGCTCTATGATAAAGCTGCCCTGACTTTTCTAGTTGGTAAATAACCCTGACCAGTTTCTTGGCAGCATGGGATATGGCAACATTATAGTGTTTGCCTTCGGAACGCTTCTTTGCAAGATAAGCAGAGAACTGATTATCCCAAATGCAGACAAATTTTGTCGCATTAAACAGCGCATAGCGGAGGTAACGGGAACCACGCTTTTCCATGTGAGAATAACAGCCGTCAAGCTGACCTGATTGGTAAGTAGAGGGAGAAAGTCCTGCATAGGCAAGTATCTTGTCAGGGGAACTAAAACGGTTGAAGTCGCCAATCTCAGCAATGATCATCGCACCCATTCGGTAATTGATACCGGGGATGGAAAGAATTGGAGAGCGGATTTCGTCCATAATGGATTTAATGGAGCATTCTATTTCATCAATCTCAGAAGTTAATTCCTGAATAAGCCGAATTGTGTGCTTTAGTTCAAGAGATTTTGCAGGCATATTTGAACCGATGGAATGTTTGGCGGCATTTCGGATTTCTAT
>QWCY01004656.1_pt1 | contig 13961 bp, 9 predicted proteins | sample 1972631 | NCBI WGS metagenome assembly QWCY01 (sample SAMN09866696, study PRJNA288562) | Human gut metagenome isolate pre1_stool, whole genome shotgun sequencing... | isolation source: gut | host: Homo sapiens | place: USA: California
ATGGGCTGGATTTGGAGGAAGAAGCGGAGTACGGCAACCGCAAGTATCTGGAAAAGCAGGATTTTATCCTTGCCAAGCAGAAGAAGCAGCTTGCCGCTCAGCAGAACAGGCTGGACGAACTGACCCTCAAGGTCGGCGACATGGAGACCCTGCTGGAAGATGTTTCGGCTGCGGCCTACGACAAGGCGGTGGAGGTCGTGGCAATGATTGCATCCGCCGGCGTGACGATTCTGCTGAACGCCTTCTGGGGCGGGCGCACGATTGTGCCGACGCAGATAAACTGCCTCATGATCGGCATTTTCGCGCTGAGCTTTTTCCTGCTGCGCAAGACGAAGCTCAATCCCATTGCCGTCATGGTGCTGGCAGGCATTGTGAACCTCCTTGCCGGTCTGTGCGGCATCGGCTGAGACTGTCAAAAAAGCTGGTGCTTTTTTGACAAAAGCGGCTGCGCCTCGACTGCGCGCATCATTTTGTCCCGTAGGGACAAAATTCCGCACTGGCTCAGCAAGAAGTATGGTTCCGGTCGGCAGAGCCGCCGGATACAATGGCTTTCCATTTGATTTCGCCCTGCGGGGCGAAACTCTACGAGGTTTTTCATGTTAGAAGCGGCTGCTCTTTTCAAAAAAGAGCAGCCGCTATTTTACTTCTGTTTCAGAATCAGCTCCTGATACTTTCGCAGCGCATAGGCGCGATTCGGCGCGCCGAGACTTAAGAACGTCGCGTTGTCCCGGTCAAAGCCCGCGTGCCTCTGGTTGCCGTTTATCTCAAACGTCGTGGCAAAGGCGATGGTGATATCCGCAAAGTCCTTCGTCGCCTCCACATCCCAGACACCGGTTGCGAGAATCTGCCCCGCCCAGTCGTAGAGGTAGCCCTCCCAGGCGCCGTTCTGCCGCGTCAGGCGGAGGGTCATCGCCTCGTCCATCCCCGGAACGTCAGTCACATAGAGCGTACCATAAAAGCTGTCTTTCAGCAGCACGCTCTGCGTAAGCGTGCCCTCGAGCGTCACGTGGCAGGGCTTTTCATAGCTTTCGTCCGAGACGCTGTAAATGATCGCGTCCTCGTCGTAGGAAATGCTCCGCTGCGTCGGCACAAAGAGGAAAATCAGCACATTCAGCGCGATCAGTACACCCGCAATCGTCAGCAGCGTCTTGCTGCGCTTTTTGTCTCTTTCCTGTCCGAGTCTGTCCGGCATGATGAACTCCTCCCGTCGATGTTCTCCTGCCATTATACAAGATGGCGCAGCATTTGACAACCGGCGCGCTTTGTTCAGAAAAAATTAAGAATTCTTTCCTTGCATCCGCCCGGGTTTGCGCTATAATAAAAGTAAAGAGGTTACAATTTGGTTACAGCACTTGTGAAGAAGTCTTTGCCGGGAGGGATGCCATCGATTCTTTCACACATGGATTTTATACAAACAACCACCAACAACAACCAAAAATCGCCCGCGCAGCGCCTTGCTGTCGGTTCTGCGCGGGCGTTTTGCTTTTGTTTCGGTGTCAGTCCCAGAGCCGTTCGGGGTATTTCCCTTCCTGCTTGAGCCTGCCGATTGCCGCCTTCACATTTGGAAGGTCCTCCTTGTACGTCACGCCGTACCAGCTTTCCATGCACGGCAGCACGCGCACATCCGCGCGGTGATCGAGCAGCTGGTTATTGACGACCGTCGGCAGATAAAACTCGCACTTTTCCGGATTCGTCTTCAGGTTTTCCTCCAGGAAGCCGGGGAATTTATCCCAGATTTCCTCCAGAATCTGCGGCGTGAAGCCCCAGAAGTTCATCGAGACCAGGCTGTCTCCCGCGAGCGGCACAAACGTCTCGTCGTCTTCCGTGTACGCCGCGTCCTGCCCGCGCTTGAAGATCTTCGTGCGCTCGGTAATGTCGCGCAGGAAACCGTTTTCCACGTGGCAGATGCCGCGCGCGACGGAGCCGAATTCGGTCACGGTGTTGCGCAGCTGATAGCCCAGCATCGCATAGTGGTGCGGCGTTTCGTTTTCCGTCAGGAAGCGGTAAATTTCCTCATACGCGCCGCGCCCGTAAAAATCGTCCGAGTTGATCACGGCAAAATTCCCGTCGACCACGCCGCGGCAGCAGGCGACCGCATGCGCCGTGCCCCAGGGCTTTTTGCGTCCAGTGGGAACGGAAAAGCCCTCCGGCAGGCAGTCCAGCTCCTGATAGACATAGGCGACATGGAAGAATTTTTCCATGCGCGCGCCGATGGTCTCGCGGAATGTTTTTTCGATTTCATGCTTGATGATGAACGCCACGCGGCGGAAGCCCGCCTGATAGGCGTCGTACAGCGAAAAGTCAATGATAAAGTGCCCTTCCCCGTCTACCGGCGTCATCTGCTTGAGCCCGCCGAAGCGGCTGCCCATGCCCGCTGCCATAATGACGAGCGTCGGTTCGTGTGTCAATCGGAACACGCTCCTTTTTCTGTGATGGTTCTTTTATCTTACCTGTTTTGCCGCAAAAAAGCAATTGCAAAAGCGCCCGAAGACGATAATTCTTCAGGCGCTTTTATGATTTCCTTAGTCTGTCAGAATACCGCGCAAATCTGCAATCGCGCCTCTCGGGCACTTGACCGCGCACTGCCCGCAGGACAGGCAGTAATTTTTGTCGATGTGCGAAAGATTTTCACTGATCGTGATCGCTCCGGCAGGACAGACCTTTTCACAGATGCCGCAGCCGATGCAGGAAACCTCGCAGTATTTCCGGGCGTTTTTGCCCAGATCCTTGTTGGAGCATTTGACGACGATCGGGTTGGCGCACTCGTGGATGCGAATGAGCTCGCGCGGGCACTCGCGCACGCACGCGCCGCAGGCGATGCACTTGCTCTCATTGACCTGCGCAACGCCGAGGTCGTTGATTTCTATCGCGTCAAATTTGCACACGCCCACGCACAGCCCGCACGCCACGCAGCCGTATTCGCACTCTGCCGTCGCGCGGCAGCCGCCGCTGCAGGCGACCAAAGCCGCCTGATAAGGAAAGCGTTTTTTCACAGCCATAGCGCTCACCATTTCCTTTCATACGGCGTATGTGCAAGCGGCAGAACGGTTCTGCGCTCGTGGTCATACTGATAATATGCCTCGGCAATTGCGGGCGCGGTCGGAATCGAGGTGATTTCGCCGATGCCGATGGCACCGCAGGCGACGCTAAGCCCCGGCTTGTCGATGACGATTGCCTCGATCTCGGGAATCTCATGCGCGCGGAACAGCCCCAGCTTTCCGTATTTGTCGATGGGCTTGCAGTTTTCATCGATCGGATACTGCTCGCGCAGCGCGTAGCCCATGCTCATGACGACGCCGCCTTCAATCTGCCCCTCGCACGAACGCGGGTTGACCGCCTTGCCCACATCGTGCGCCGCGACGATTTTTTCCAGCTTCCCGGTTTTCTTGTCGAGAATGCACATCTGTGTGGCGTAGCCGTATGCCACGTGCGAAACCGGGTTCGGCTTGTCCGCGCCGAGGGGATCGGTCTTCGCGTAGTATTCGCCGTAGAACTCCTGCCCGTTCAGGTCCTTCATCGTGTGACCTTCCAGCGCTGCAGTGAACTTTTCGCAGGCGCGGCGGCACGCTTCACCGGTAATCAGCGTCTGGCGCGAGCCGGAGGTGTCGCCGGAGTCCGGCGCAATCCACGTGTTCGAGCGCTCGTAGACGATCTGCTCGCGTGTCAGGGATGTCGATGTCACGCACATCTGCACCAGCACCGTGCCGAGTCCCTGGCCGATGCACGACGCGCCGGCATAGATATGAAGCTTCTCGTCTTGCTCCACAATCAGCTTGCACCGACCGTAGTCCGGAAGACCGACGCCGACGCCTGCATTTTTCATCGCACAGGCAAGACCGACGGGCTTACCTGCTTTGACGGCCGCGTCAAACTCGGGCTTTACCGCCTCGAGCGTCTCGACAAGACCGGTCTCCGCGCCGACGATCTGACCGTTCGGCAGGACGCCGCCCGGGCGAATCGCGTTGCGGTAGCGGATTTCCCACGGGCTGATGCCGATTTTCTCCGCCATTTCGTTGAGCAGACTCTCGATGGCAAAGCAGGTCTGCGTCACGCCGAAGCCGCGGAACGCGCCTGCGGGAGGATTGTTCGTATAGAATGCCCGACCCCTGATTTCAAAGTTTTCGTAGGCATAGGGACCTGCCGCATGCGTGCAGGCGCGCTCAAGAACAGGACCGCCGAGCGATGCAAACGCGCCCGTATCGGACACGACCTCCGCCTTCACGCCCTGAATGATGCCGTTTTCGTCGCAGCCGATCGTAAAGTCCATCCAGAACGGGTGGCGCTTCGGGTGGACCAGCAGTGACTCTTCTCTCGAGAGCTTGACCTTCACGGGAAGGTGCGTCACGTAGGTGATGAGCGCCGCGTGGTGCTGGACCGACATATCTTCTTTTCCGCCGAAGCCGCCGCCGACGAGCTGGTTTTCGACCTTGATCTTCTTCGTGCCGAGCAGCAGCGAGCATTCGTGCAGCGTCGTGTGCGATGACTGGTCAGAGGTCAGCAGCATTACATCGCCGTCGCGGTCAATATAGGCAACCGCGCACTCGGGCTCCAGGAACGCATGCTCGGTCCAGGGCGTCTCGAAGTGGCGGGAGATCACGTATTTCGAGTTGGCTATTGCGCCGTCGGCGTCTCCCCGGCTCACGTGGCGGATTGCCTGCAGGTTGGTGCCCTCTTCGTCGAAGACGTGGGGCGCATCGGGCTGCATCGCCTCAAACGGGCTATGGACGGCGGGCAGCACCTCATAGTCGACCTTGACGAGCTTCTTTGCCTTTTCCAGCGTCTCCTGGTCGTTTGCCACAACCAGCGCAATCGCGTCGCCCAGATAGTGCGTCAGACCGCCCACGGGCACAAGCGTATACTGGTCGTGCTTGATATGCCCGACCAGATTGGAGCCGGGAATATCGTCTGCCGTCAGCACCGCGCACACGCCCGGAAGCGCAAGCGCCTTGGAGGCGTCGATGGATTTGACTCTGGCTCTTGCGTATTTCGCGCGGACCGCCGAGCCGTAGGTCATATACGGCACATAGCAGTCGTCGGGGTATTTTCCGTAGCCGAGGACCTTTTCCTCCACATCGAGCCGGTGGACGCTCGAACCGACCTTCCAGTCGTTTTCCGAGGGTGCCGGAACGTGACCGCCCTCACGCAGCAGCTTTGCCGCCAGACGCACGGCAGCAATGATCTTCACATAGCCCGTGCAGCGGCAGTAGTTGTTGCGCAGCGCATAGCGGATTTCCGCGTCGGTCGGATTGACGTTGCGATCGAGAAGCGCCTTCGTACACAGAACCATGCCCGGAATGCAGAAGCCGCACTGCACCGCGCCAGCCTCGCCGTAGGCATAGGTATAGAGCTTCTTTTCTTCCTCCGTCAAGCCCTCGACGGTAAGAATATGCTTTCCTTCCAGCCGGTCGGTCATCGGCGTACAGGCGCGGACGGTCTCGCCGTCGATGATCACCGTACATGCCCCGCACGCACCCTCCGAGCAGCCGTCCTTCACGGAGGTCAGGCGCAGCTCGTCGCGCAGAAAGCGCAGCAGCTTCTGGTTTTTTGTTGCCTCAACGGACTTGCCGTTGACAAAGAAGACAGCCATTGCAAAAACTCCTCTTCCTGAATTTCGGTTCTCACGTCACAGAAGCTCTGTTCTCGGCATCCAGCCACCGTAATTCCGAGGTTTTGAAGCAGGCGCCCGGCGCAAACGCGGCAGACGCCTTAAAATCTATTTGCATTATACAATTATTTTTAGTATCTCGCAAGAACTTCACCAAAAATTCCCGCTTAAGCGTTATATTTTTTATCGATCACGCCAAAACGGGAACTCTTTTCAAAGCCGCTCGTCAGAACCTGCGGCAAAACGCAGCTTGCGGTAGGCGTCGACAAAGAATGCCAGAACAAACAGGTAAAAAAGCGCCGTCATCAGCCCGCCGCCCACGCTGAGGCTGAAATCCCAGAAGCCGTGCAGCAGTGTCGGAACGAGCAGACTCGCGCGCAGATACTGCTCCGGCATCTCGTCGGGCAACTCGATATAATACCGCTGCATTGCGCGCTCGACCATCTTCGCCTGCCCGAGATAGATGCCCATGTACACGGCAAAAAAGCAGTGCCCCGGCACGGAAAGCAGCGCTCTCGACACCGCGACGGCAAAGCCGAACTGCGCAACATACAGAATGTTCTCCAGCGCCGCAAAGCCGAGCGCGGCAAACACGCAGTAAACCACCGCGTCGAACCGGTAGTCGAACGCCGGATGGTTCCACGCGAACTTCATCACCACCCAGCGCTTGCACGCCTCCTCTACCAGCGCAACCGCCAGGAAATTTTCAATCACCAGCCGCAGCGCAGACCCGCTCAGCAGCACCTCCAGCGCCCGCGTCAGCGCGCCCTCGACCACGCCGGCAGCAAGCCCCGACAGTGCGCCGAACAGCACCAGCTTCAGAAGCAGCCCCGGCGGTTCTTTTTCGATCCGGTCGAGCCGGTAGACCTGCACCATCAGAAACACGGCAGGCACCAGCGCGGCAAGCAGCAAAAACGGACTCATAAACTCCCTTTCTTACAATAACGGCGAGAACACCTGCAGCAGCGTGCGGATGACTCTCTGATAGAAATGCACATGGCGGCAGCGCGCGTAGGTCATTTCGCGGCAGACGGGGAAGGTCTCCTCAAAATCCGCTGCCACCTGCCGGACCGCCGGGCTGCCGTAAAGATAAACGGCGTCTTCAAAGTGCAGATACAGGCTGCGAAAATCCATATTGACCGTTCCGACGACCGCGTAGCGGTTGTCTGACAGGCAGACCTTCGAATGGATGAAGCCGGGCTTATACTCGAAAATGCGCACGCCCGCCTCCGTCAGAACCTCGTAGTTGGCGCGCGTCACGGCGTGGACATACCATTTGTCCGGAATGCCGGGGGTAATGATGCGCACATCGACGCCGGTCTTTGCCGCGACGCATAGCGCCGAGACCATCTTGTCGTCCAGAATCAGATACGGCGTCATGATCCAGACGCGGCTGCTGGCAGACTGGATGAGGCTCTGGAAAATCGTCGCGCCGACGTCCTCATGGTCCAGCGGGCTGTCTGCAAAGGGCTGCAGATACCCTTCACCAGCGGGCGCTTCCGGGTAATCCGGGCGGAACGCCGCAACATCCTCCTCCAGACCCGCGACATAGTCCCAGATGCTCAAAAACATCATGACCATCGACCAGACCGCCTCGCCGCGGACCAGAATGCCGCAGTCCTTCCAGTGCCCGAAGCGCTCGATTTCGTTGATGTATTCGTCCGCGAGATTGACCCCGCCCGTAAAGCCGACCTTTCCGTCAATGATCATGAGCTTGCGGTGGTCGCGGTTGTTGAGTCTGCCGGAGAGCACGGGGATAAAGGGATTGAACACGTGCGCCTGAATGCCCATCTCGCGCAGCTTTTTGCAGTAGCGCATCGGAAGGCGGGTGATGCAGCCGAAATCGTCGTACATCACGCGCACGTCGACGCCCTGCATCGCCTTGCGGCGCAGCACGTCCAGAATTGCGTCCCACATCTTGCCGTTATCGATGATGAAAAATTCGAGAAAAATATAGTGCTCCGCCCGTTCCAGCTCCTCGAGCATGCGCGCAAAGCAGCGCTCGCCGCTCGGGAAATAGACCGCCTGTGAGTCGTCGTAAACAGGATACCGCGAGCTGGCAAGCAGGTAGCGCGCATGGTTCCACGCCGGAATATCTGTTTTTTCCAGCGATTGCATCACGCGCTCGTTCTGGCGCAGGTGCTGGACGACCATGACCTCCACGCGCGCCATGCGGCGGTTTTCCCGGTCGGAAATGCGGTTGCCGCCGAAAAGCAGATAGATCGTGATGCCCGCAACCGGGAAGGCGAGAATCAGAACGACCCACGCCATCTTATAAGACGGATTGCTTCTGCCGGTCATAATGGTCAGCACCGCAACCCACGAAATCACACCCATTGCGATACGCACCCAGTGCCAGTATTCGCGCAGCCAGTCCATCCCTGCCACCACGAACAGGATTTGCAGCAAAATACCCAGCGACACCACAACCACGCGCTGAAACAGCAGCTTCGGCAAATTCCGCACAGACGCACTTCCTTTCGGTTTTTTCCTTATTGTCAGTATAACACGTTTGCTGCAAGCTTACAAGCAGGCATCGCAGTTTTGAACTTTTGTTTGAAAATTCTTCTTGTATCGAACCGTCGCTTATGCTATAATAGTACACTACAAAAAATCACGTCTGCCGGAAACCCCGGCAGCTGTCAGGAGATACAAACATGCAAGACACCATCCGGGTGCAGGGCGCCCGCGTCAATAATCTCAAGAACATTTCCGTCAGCATTCCGCGCGACAAGCTCGTCGTTCTCACGGGGCTCTCCGGCTCCGGCAAATCATCGCTTGCCTTCGACACCATCTATGCCGAGGGGCAGCGGCGCTATGTTGAGTCGCTGTCAAGCTACGCGCGCATGTTCCTCGGGCAGATGGACAAGCCAGACGTCGACGCCATCGACGGCTTATCCCCAGCCATCTCCATCGACCAGAAGACCACCAGCAAAAACCCCCGCTCCACGGTCGGCACGGTGACGGAGATCTACGACTATCTGCGCCTTCTGTGGGCGCGCTGCGGCGTGCCGCACTGCCCGAAGTGCGGAAAGGAAATCCAGCGCCAGTCGGTCGACCAGATTGTCGATCAAATCATGCGTCTTCCGGAGAAAGCACGCTTTCAGATTCTCTCCCCCGTCGTGCGCGGAAAAAAGGGCGAGCACACGAAGGTGCTCGACGATGCCCGACGCGGCGGCTATGTGCGCGCGCGCATCGATGAAAGCATCTACGATCTTTCCGAGGAAATCAAGCTCGACAAGAACAAAAAACACCACATCGACGTTGTGGTCGACCGTCTGGTCATGAAGCCCGATCTTGCGCGGCGTCTGACAGACTCGGTCGAGACCGCTCTGTCTCTTTCCGGCGGACTTGTGATTCTCAACGAGGTGGACGGGGACAAAGACACCATCTTCTCGCAGAACTACGCCTGCGAAGACTGCGGCATCAGTCTGCCGGAGCTGTCTCCGCGCATGTTCTCGTTCAACAATCCCTACGGCGCGTGCCCGGTCTGCTCGGGTCTCGGCACGCAGCTGGTCGCCGACCCCGACCTTGTCATTCCCGACTGGGACAAGTCGATTCTGGACGGGGCCATTCAGGCAAGCGGCTTCAATAACGTCAAGGACGACTCGATTGCCCGGATGTATTTTGAGGCACTGGCAAAAAAATATCATTTCTCGCTTACGACGCCCATGAAGGACCTTCCCAAAGATGCGCTGCATGCCGTTCTCTACGGCACGGGAAAAGAAAATCTCACGATCTACTACGAGCGCGCCAACGGGCGCGGCACGCTCGAGCGCCCGTTTGAGGGCGTTCTCAACAACGTCTCGCGCCGCTTGAGCGAAACCCAGTCCGACGCGATGCGCAAGGAATTGGAGGAGTGCATGTCCGAGCGTCCGTGCCCGAAGTGTCACGGAAACCGGCTGTCGGACATCAGCCTTGCCGTCACGGTCGGCGGCATGAACATCATGGATTTCTGCCGGCTGCCCGTGAGCGAAGCGCTCGATTTCATGGAGCATCTGGAGCTGACCGGCTCCATGGCGGTCATTGCCGCGCAGATTCTGCGGGAAATCCGCTCGCGCCTGCGCTTTCTGCAGGCGGTGGGCTTATCTTACCTGACGCTCTCGCGCGCGGCAGGGACCCTGTCCGGCGGCGAGAGCCAGAGAATCCGGCTGGCGACCCAGATCGGCTCCAGCCTGATGGGCGTTCTTTATATCCTCGACGAGCCGTCGATCGGGCTTCACCAGCGCGACAACGACAAGCTGCTCGATACGCTTCGCCATCTGCGCGATCTGGGAAACTCCGTGTTGGTCGTCGAGCATGACGAGGATACCATGCGCGCGGCGGACTTCATCGTCGACGTCGGTCCCGGCGCGGGCATCCACGGCGGCGAGATTGTCGCGGCAGGCACGCTTGACGATATCATTGCCGAGCCGCGCTCGATCACGGGGCAGTATCTCTCGGGCGCAAAAAAAATTCCTGTGCCGACTGAGCGGCGCAGGGGGAACGGGAAAGCGCTCAAAATCTTTGGTGCAGCGGAAAATAACCTGCAGCATCTGGACGTTTCGTTCCCGCTCGGCACATTTCTCTGCGTGACTGGTGTGTCCGGCTCCGGCAAATCGAGCCTGATCAATGAAATTCTCTATAAAAAGCTCGCCGCGAGCCTGAACCGCGCACGCACGCGCCCCGGAAAGTTCGATCGCATCGAGGGTCTGGAGCATCTGGACAAGGTCGTCGGCATCGACCAGAGCCCGATCGGCAGAAGCCCCCGCTCGAACCCCGCGACGTATACGGGTCTGTTCGGCGACATCCGCGATCTGTTCGCCTCCACGCAGGACGCCAGAACGCGCGGCTACGGTCCGGGCAGATTCTCGTTCAATACCAAGGGCGGCAGGTGCGAGGCATGCTGCGGCGACGGTCTGGTAAAGATCGAAATGCACTTCCTCGCCGACGTCTATGTCCCCTGCGAGGTCTGCCACGGCAGCCGATACAACCGCGAAACGCTCGAAGTCCGGTACAAGGGCAAGAACATCTCCGAGGTTCTCGACATGACCGCCGAGGAGGCGCTCTCGTTCTTCGAAAACCTGCCGAAAATCCGCCAGAAGGTGCAGACGCTGGTGGACGTGGGTCTGGGCTATGTGAAGCTCGGGCAGAGCTCCACCACGCTCTCCGGCGGCGAGGCGCAGCGCGTGAAGCTTGCCACCGAGCTTTCCCGCCGCGCGACCGGCAGAACCATCTATATTCTCGACGAGCCGACCACGGGGCTTCATATGGCGGACGTTCACCGACTCATTGAGGTTCTGCAGCGGCTGGTCGACGCAGGAAACACGGTGCTGGTCATCGAGCATAATCTGGATGTGATCAAGACCGCAGACTACATTCTCGATCTCGGTCCCGAGGGCGGCAGCGGCGGCGGCAGCATCGTCTGCCAGGGCACGCCGGAGGAGGTTGCCGCCTGCGAAAAAAGCTACACGGGGCAGTATCTCAAAAAGCTTCTGAAGTAAGTTCATGCAGATAGGGAGGAACGCGCCATGTCCGTTCATGAAGGTCACCGCCAGCGCATGCGCCGCCAACTCAAAACCAGCGGGATGGACTCGCTGTCCGACGTGCAGGTGCTGGAGGTTCTGCTCTACTACGCCATCCCCCGCGCCGATACCAATCCGATTGCCCACCGGCTGCTGGAGCGCTTCGGGTCTCTGTCCGGCGTTCTGGAAGCCGCGCCGGACGAGCTTCTGAAAATCGACGGCATGGGCGACGCCGCAGCGCAGCTTCTCTGCCTGATTCCGCAGCTCGAGCGGCGGCACTTCATCGACCGCAGCGGCAAGGCGAATATCCTGAACTCCACCAGCAAGTGCGGGCAGTATCTCGTTCCGTTTTTCCACGGCGAGCAGGAAGAGGTTGTCTATCTTCTGTGTCTGGACGCCAAGTGCAAGGCGCTTTGCTGCGTGCCGGTCCACCGGGGCAGCATCACGGTTGCCTCCATCAGCGTACGCAAAATCGTCCAGACCGCGCTCAATCAGAACGCCGCCTCGGTCGTTTTGGCGCACAACCACCCGAGCGGCTACGCGCTGCCGAGTCAGGAGGATCTGGACACCACGCGCACGCTGCAAACCGCATTGCAGAGCGTCGGCATCGTGCTTGCCGACCACATCATTGTCGCCGACGACGATTATGTTTCGCTCGCGGACGACGGCTATCTGGGAGGGTCCTATGGACTTTAAGCTTGTTTCCGACTATAAACCGACCGGCGATCAGCCGAAGGCAATTGACTCGCTGGTGCGCGGCATTGAGATGGGGCTGGACGATCAGGTCCTGCTCGGCGTCACCGGCTCGGGCAAAACCTTTACCATGGCGAACGTCATCGCGAAACTAAACCGCCCGACGCTCGTGCTGGCGCACAACAAAACGCTCGCCGCGCAGCTGTGCTCGGAGTTCCGCGAGTTTTTCCCGGAAAACGCTGTCGAGTATTTTATCTCTTACTACGACTACTATCAGCCCGAGGCATACATCGCCCACACGGACACGTATATCGAAAAGGATTCCGCCATCAATGATGAAATCGAGCGCCTGCGCCACTCGGCGACCTCGTCTCTTGCCGAGCGCCGGGACGTGATTGTAGTCAGCTCTGTTTCGTGCATCTACGGTCTGGGCGATCCGATTGACTATAAAAACATGGTCATCAGCCTGCGCACCGGACAGACGCGCGAGCTCGGCGAGTTGATGCGCCGCCTGACCGATATCCGCTACGAGCGCAACGACATGAACTTCACACGAAACACCTTCCGCGTCCGGGGCGATACGCTGGAGATTTACCCCGCCTACTGGGCAGGACGCGCCATCCGCGTGGAGTTTTTCGGCGACGAAATCGACCGCATCTCCGAAATCAACGCCGTCACCGGCATGCCGGAGCGCGTGGTCCAGCACGTTGCCATCTATCCGGCGTCGCACTACGTCGCTTCCAAGGAAAAAATGGCACGCGCGATGCACGACATCGAAGAGGAAATGTGGCAGCAGGTCAAATTTTTTGAGGAACACGACAAGCTTTTAGAGGCGCAGCGCATCCGCCAGCGGACGCAGTATGACCTCGAGATGCTCTCGGAAATCGGCTTCTGCACGGGCATTGAAAACTACTCGCGCGTCATTGCCGGGCGCGCCCCCGGCACCCCGCCGACCACGCTCATTGACTACTTCCCGGACGATTTTCTGCTGTTTGTCGACGAAAGCCACGTGACGCTGCCGCAGGTCCGGGCCATGTACAACGGCGATCATTCGCGCAGGCAGTCGCTCGTCGACTACGGCTTCCGCCTGCCGTCGGCGTATGATAACCGCCCGCTCAAATTCGACGAATTTGAACAGAAAATCCATCAGGCAATCTTCGTCTCCGCCACGCCGGGCGACTATGAGCGCGAGCATGCGGCAAACATTGCCGAACAGCTCATCCGCCCCACGGGGCTTCTCGACCCCGAGGTCTTCATCCGCCCGATCGAAGGACAGATCGACGATCTGATCGGCGAAATCAACGCCACGACCGCAAAGGGCGAGCGCACACTCGTCACCACCCTGACCAAAAAGATGGCGGAGGACCTGACCAAATACCTCACCGAAAACGGTATCCGCGTGCGTTACATGCACTCGGACATTGGAGCCATGGAGCGCATGGAGATCATCCGCGACCTGCGTATGGCAAAGTTCGACGTGCTGATCGGCATCAACCTTCTGCGCGAAGGTCTGGATTTGCCGGAGGTTTCGCTGATTGCGATTTTAGATGCGGACAAAGAGGGCTTTCTGCGCTCAGAGACGAGCCTCATTCAGACCATCGGAAGAGCTGCGCGAAACGCCGAGGGTCGGGTTCTGCTCTACGCCGACAAAATCACGCCTGCCATGCGCGCGGCAATGGACGAAACCGCCCGCCGCCGCCAGATTCAGGACGACTACAACAAGGCGCACGGCATCGTGCCGAAAACAATCGTCAAGTCCGTGCGCGACCTCATTGAAATCTCCGCCACGCCGACCCCCGAGCGCGCAGGCAAGAGCGGTGTGAAGATGACCAAGCAGGAGCTGCAGCGCCAGATCGAGAAGCTGGAAAAGAACATGCGCGAGGCGGCACGGATGATGGAATACGAGTATGCCGCTGTGCTGCGCGACGAGATTATCCGCCTGCGCGGGGAAGTAAATCAGGTCAAGTAGGCTTTACCGCCCATCGGCGGTGGGGGACTTTTTGCTGCCGTGCGTGGCGGCAGGCGCCAGTTTGGTTCTGGCAGAGACCTGCCAGCCGGTTCTTTTTCGACCCCACGCTTCTTAGCTGCGCAAAGAAGCGCGGTGTCGAGCCGCCGCGAAGAAATTGCTGTTGTTGCGCTTGCCGCGCAACATAACACAA
>QWCY01009286.1_pt1 | contig 13955 bp, 10 predicted proteins | sample 1972631 | NCBI WGS metagenome assembly QWCY01 (sample SAMN09866696, study PRJNA288562) | Human gut metagenome isolate pre1_stool, whole genome shotgun sequencing... | isolation source: gut | host: Homo sapiens | place: USA: California
GTCCCTCCTCCTGATCCTCTGCCTCTGCGCCGCATTGCTGCCGGTAACGGCGCTGGCTGCAGAAACGACTGTTACAAACGAAGAAGATTTGAGAACTGCACTTTCTAAAGGCGGAACGGTCAAACTCGGGGGAAATATCAACCTGGCAGCCGCACTTGAAATTAACAATATCGTTACCCTTGATCTGAATGGTCATGAAATCGCGCGAGGCGAGTATGTTGGTGAGATTAACGCGGTCAACATTAAGGATGGAGGCCACTTAACGCTGACAGACAGCAGCAACGGAAGCGGAGCGATTTCCAACTTTGATGGTAGTGTACATGTCCTTGCTGGAGGTACGTTTACGATGAACGGCGGCAGACTACTGGAAGGTATTGCGCGTGGAAGTGGCAACAGAGCACGAGGCGGTGGCGTACTGGTAGATGAGGGCGGCCTGTTCGTCATGAACGGCGGCTCGATTGAGAGCTGCCGGGCCAATGGCGACGGCGGCGGTGTCTATGTGAACGGCATATTCCGCATGACCGGCGGAACGATCTATAATTGTGGGACAGAAGAAGCCATATATGACGGCACTCACGGCGATGGCGGCGGTGTCTTTATTGCTTCAAACGGCACGTTTGAGATGTCCGGCGGCTCCATTGAAAATTGCTATACAAGCCGCTTCGGCAAGGGCGGCGGCGTATATGTCGGCGGCACGTTTACCATGACCGGTGGCATGATTAAAAACAATGCAGTGAACAAAGCCTGCGTAGAGGACGGCGCTGAAGGCGCTGGTGTGTATGTTGCAAATGGCGCAAATGCGACACTGATCGAAGCGAATATCACTGACAATAAAAGAACCTCGTTCAGTAAAGGTCGACCGGTATTGAATGACTCGGATGCAGTAACGGACAATATCAGCAGTGCCGATGGTGTCGAATGGAAGGAATACACCTCGTCCATCGACCCCGACTACCCCCTCATCTCCATCCTCCCCGCGCTCGCAAAGGACCTGCCGTTCACGGACGTGACCTCCACCGACTGGTTCTATAGCGACGTCAAATACGCCTATGAAACCGGCCTCATGACCGGCACGGCCGCTGACGCGTTCAGCCCCGAGGCTCCCGTCACCCGCGGCATGGTCATGACCATCCTCGCCCGCCGCGAGGGCATCAGGACCGACCGCTACACCCCCTGGTACGCCGCGGGCTGCGAGTGGGCCAAAGCCAACGGCATCTCCGACGGCTCCAACCCCGAAGCCCCCGTCACCCGCGAGCAGCTCGCCGCCATGCTCTACCGCTATGCCGCTTTGAAGGGCCGCGACCTCACAGCAGGCGAGAACCTCAACTTCACCGATGCATCCGACGTCTCCGCCTACGCCCTCCCCGCCCTCCAATGGGCCACCGGCGAGAAGATCTTAACTGGCTCCAACGGCGCCCTGAATCCCCAAGCCACCGCCACCAGAGCCCAGCTCGCCGCCATCCTGCATCGGTATTTCGGGTAAATAAAGAAAAAAGCCTCCCACCCGGGAGGCTTTTCTTTTCAAAGCCTTCCCCTCATAGGGGAAGCCATAAGATGCGGAAGTCCAAAGCCTCCCCTTCCAGGGGAGGTGGCTCGGCGCAGCCGAGACGGAGAGGTCGTCACAAATTTGCGACAACCTCTCAGTCAGCCTTCGGCTGCCAGCTCCCCTGCAAGGGGAGCCTTGAGACACGAAAAGCCTCCCGTTCGGGAGGCTTTTCATATTTCTTATCCCGCGCAGCATTCCTTGATGACCGCGACGGCTTTTGCCAGCTGGCCCATGGGGATATTGAGGGCGGGGAGGAGGCGGAGCTTGTCTTTGGCCTTGATGACCAGCACGCCCTTTTCCCGGCAGGCGGCGATGATGTCCGCCGCGTTCTTTTCCGTCTGGATGCCGAGCATCAGTCCGAGGCCCGACACGCCGATGACGCCCTTTGCGCCCGCCAACTCCTGCCTGATATAGGCCGAGCGCGCCTGCACGCCCTGCAGCATCGCCTCGTCCAGCCGTTCGAGCACGTTGATCGCGCCCGCGCAGCAGACGGGGTTGCCGCCGAAGGTCGAGCCGTGCGTCCCGGCACTCAGCACGTTCTGCACCTTCTCGCCCAGCAGCGTCGCGCCCAGCGGCAGACCGCCCGCGAGCCCCTTGGCCGTCGAGACGATGTCCGGCTGCACGCCGTAGGTCATATAGCCGTAGAGCATGCCGCTGCGCCCGTTGCCGATCTGCACCTCGTCGCAGATGAGCAGCAGATCGTTTTCCTGACACAGCTTCGCCGCGCCCTTGACATACGCCTCGTCCAGCGGCATCACGCCGCCCTCGCCCTGCACGACCTCCATCATGACGGCCGCGCACTTGTTTTCCGCGATCAGCCGCGCAAGATCCGCCAGATCGTTCGGTTCGGCATAGACGAACCCGTCCGTCAGCGGCAGGAAATCGTGGTGGAACACATCCTGCCCCGTCGCGGCCAGCGTGGTGATGGTCCGGCCGTGGAAGCTGTTTTTGAGCGTGATGATGGTGGAATATTCCTTGCCCTTCTTATCCTCCGACCATTTCCGGGCGGCCTTGATGGCGCACTCGTTCGCCTCCGCGCCGGAGTTGCCGAAGAAGACCTTCTTCATCCCGGTCTTCTCGCACAGCAGCTGTGCGAGCTTCGCGCAGGGCTCGGTGTAGTAAAGGTTCGAGATATGCTGCAGTGTTCCGAGCTGCTTTGTGACGGCCGCCATCCACTGCTCGTCGGCTACGCCGAAGATATCGACGGCGATGCCAGTGGACAGGTCGATGTACTCCTTGCCGTTCTCGTCCCAGACGAGCGAGCCCTTGCCCTTCACGATCGTGACGGGGAAGCGCGCATATGTGCCCGCGATATAGGTCTGGTCCAGCTTCTGAATGTCCATGATCCTTCCTCCTATCTGGTGAACATCGTGCCGATGCCTTCATTGGTGAGCATTTCAATGAGGATCGCGTGCGGGACCCGCCCGTCGATGATGAACACGCGCCGCACGCCCCATTCGATCGCGTTCCGGCAGCATTCCGCCTTCGGGATCATGCCGCCCTGGATGACGCCGGAGGAGACGAGCTCCGGCAGCTCATCGATGCGGATGGCCGGGAGGAGCGTGGACGGATCGTCCTTGTTCTGCAGGATGCCCGCAATGTCCGTCATGGCGATCAGACTCTCCGCGCCGAGCGCGCCCGCGAGGCGCGCGGCCGCCGTGTCGGCGTTGATGTTGTAGATATTGCCCGCGTCGTCATAGCCGACCGTGGATACGACGGGGATATAGCCCTTGTCGATCACGTCCAGGATCGGCTGGACGTTCACGTCCGTGATCTCGCCGACATAGCCGAGCTCCGGCTTTTTGACCGTTGCCTTGAGCATGTGCCCGTCGAGGCCGGAAAGGCCGATGGCGCTGCCGCCCTTGAGCTCGATGAGGTTCACGAGCGTTTTGTTGATCTTCCCGGCCAGCACCATCAGCGCCACACCGACGGCTTCCTCGTCCGTGACCCGGACACCGTCAACGAAAGCACTCTTCTTTCCCATTTTTCCGAGCGTCTCCGTGATCTCCGGTCCGCCGCCGTGGACGAGCACGACCTTGACGCCGATGAGCTGCAGCAGGCAGATATCCCGGATGACCGAGTCCTTCAGATGCTCCGAGACCATGGCGTTGCCGCCGTATTTGACCACGACGATCTTGCCGCTGTAGTCCTGGATATACGGCAGCGCGTGGACCAGCACGCGCGCCCGCTGGGCATTGGAAATATCCATATCCTTCTCCTCCCGTTACGTCCGGTAATCGCCGTTGATCTTCACATAATCATAGGTCAGGTCGCAGCCCCAGGCCGTCGAGACCGCGCTGCCGCTGTGCAGGTCGATGAGGATCTCGATCTCGCTCTCAAGCAGGATCTTCTTGGCCTCTTCCTCGGAAAAATCGACGCCCGCGCCGTCCTTGCACACAAGGATCGTCCCGGCTTTCGAGGCAAACTGCACGTCGATCCTGCCCACGTCGACCGGCGCGCCGGAATAGCCGATGGCACACAGCACCCGGCCCCAGTTGGCGTCCGCGCCGAACATGGCCGCCTTTGTGAGAGACGAGCAGATGACGCTCTTGGCGACGGTCTTGGCGATGTCCAGCGTCGCCGCGCCCGAGACCTTGCACTCGAGCAGCTTCGTCGCGCCCTCGCCGTCGCCCGCGATGCAGCGGCACAGATACACTGTCACGGTGTTGAGCGCCTGCATGAAGGCCGTGAAATCTTTGCCCTCCGCCGTGATCTCCGCGTTTCCGGCAAGGCCGTTGGCCAGGACTGTCACCATGTCGTTGGTCGACGTGTCGCCGTCGACGGAGACCATGTTGAACGTGTTGGCGATGTCGGTCGAGAGCGCCTTCTGCAGCATGGCAGGGGAGATGGCGCAGTCGGTCGTGATGAACACGAGCATCGTCGCCATATTGGGGTGGATCATGCCGGAGCCCTTGCAGATGCCGCCGATCCTGCATTCCTTGCCGCCCACAGTGAAGCTGACGGCGATCTCCTTGCGCTTGGTGTCGGTGGTCATGATGCCCTCGGCGGCCTCGGCCGAGTGCGGGCCGAGATTTTTGACCAGCTCCGGGATCCCGGCGGCGATGGGCGCGATATCGAGCGGCTGCCCGATGACGCCCGTCGAGGCCACGACGACGTCGGAGCTCTGGATCTGCAGGGCCTGGGCCAGCAGCTCGCTCATCTGCTCGGCGATCTCAATGCCGTTGGCGTTGCAGGTGTTGGCGTTGCCGCTGTTGCAGATGACGGCCTGTGCCTTGCCGTTGGCAAGATGCTGCTTCGTCACGACGAGCGGCGCGCCCTTGACCAGATTCGTGGTGTAGACCGCTGCCGCGCTGGCCGGGACGCTGGAATAGATCAGCGCCAGATCCCGCTTCGTTTTATTCTTCCGGATGCTGCAGTGGACGCCCGCGGCCGTAAAGCCCTGCGCGGCGCACACGCCGCCTTCGATCGTTTTCATCTGTGTTTCCTCCCGCATTACAGTTCCAGACCCAGCGTTTTCTCCGCGCCGGTCACAAGATTCATACATTCCACAGCCGCGCCGGACGCGCCCTTGCCGAGGTTATCATAGACGGCCAGCAGGAGCATTCGCTCCTCATTGCCGGCCACGGCGATCTGCATGCTGTCCTTCCCGGCCAGCGCCGCGGCGGATAGAAAGCCGCCCGCGTCCGCCGCGTCGGTGTAGGAGACGACCGGCCCCGTGTACAGTGCCTGATAGACCGCCCTGACGTCCTGCATCGAAGCGCCCGGCTTCAGCCACTGCGCAAACAGCGGGACCGTGACCTGCATGCCGCTGTAAAAGTCCGATACGACCGGGCAGAACACCGGCTCGCTGGCAAGCCCCGTCATCTGCTTCATTTCCTTCAGATGCTTGTGCGTCTGGCCGAGCGCGTACTGCCGCGGCGCGTCCAGCAGCGCGCTGCGCGCGGGCGCCTCATACTCCGCGATCATCTTCTTGCCGCCGCCCGAGTAGCCGGTCAGCGAATAGCAGCTGAGAAGCGCGTCCTTGTTCAGCAGTCCTGCTGCCACAAGGGGATACACCAGCGCGATAAACCCGCTTGCGTGGCAGCCGGGCACGGCGATGCGCCTGGCCTGCCGGATGCGGGCCTCCTGCAGTGCGGAGAGCTCCGGAAAGCCGTAGCACCAGCCGGGAGCCGTGCGGTGCGCCGTCGAGGTGTCGAGCACAACAGTGTCCGGGTTTTCCACCCACGACGCCGCTTCCTCCGCCGCTGCGTCCGGCAGACACAAAAACGCGGCGTCTGCCTCGTTGAGCAGCTGCCTGCGGCGGCCTTCGTCCTTTCGCTCCGCTTCCGGAAGCGTCAGAAGCTGGATGTCGCTGCGCGCTTGCAGACGGTCGAAGATGCGCAGGCCGGTCGTCCCGGCGCTGCCGTCGATAAACACCTTTTTCATCGAGATCCCTCCACAGCCGGGGCCACCCGGCTCTTTGATGCGACTAATATACACCACTATGCATGATTATGCAAGTATTTTCTGCAAAATTTGAATATTTTGTTCTAATTATACATTACGGCGTGCATATCATGCATACGTTTGGACACTTTGACGCGCAAAAAAACCGCCCGCCGGAAAAAATCCGGCGGGCGGCTGTTTGCATGCGGAGACAGATATGCTATACTCAAAGAAAAAACCACAGGAGGCCACCTATGCTTCTGCAGAGTCTTCACACCCACAGCCTCTACGACGACGGACAGGACACGCTCGCGCGCATGGCGCAGAACGCCGAAGCCGCGGGCCTGGACGCCCTGGGCTTCAGCGGGCACAGCCCGCTTCCGTTCGCAAACGATTGGGCGATCGACCAGAGCTGTCTGGCAGATTATCTGCGCGAGGCGCGCAGCCTGCAGGCGGACTTTCGCGGCCGCTTTTCCCTCTACTGCGGGCTGGAGTGGGACAGCTGCTCGCCGCTGCCGGAGCAGAAGCTCGATTATCTGATCGGCTCCGTCCACTATTTTCCCGCCCTGCCGGACGGCACGCGCTTCACCGTCGACGGCAGCGCGCAGCTGCTGGCGCAGTGTGCGCAGGTGCAGTTCGGCGGCGACATGGCGGCGCAGGCCGACTGCTACTACGCGCTCGTCGCCCGCCTGGCAGAGGTCCCGCAGGTCGATATCGTCGGCCATTTTGACCTCATCACGAAGTTCGATGAGCCGCACACGCGCTATCCCATCGTCCCGCCCAGCGCACGCGCCGCGATGGAGCGGCTGGTCCGGGCAGGGGGCAGACGCCGTATCCCGCCGAGCCGCTTCTGCGCCTGCTGCGGGAGATGGACGGGAAGATCCTCTTCACCGCCGATGCCCACCGCGCCTGCGACGTCGCCTTCGGCTATGCCGAAGCTGTTGCGCTTGCCCGCCGCTGCGGCTTCGATACCTTCTGGCGTCTGACCGAGGAGGGCTTCGTCCCCGCGCCGCTGCATCGCGCCCTCACATAAAAAGCACCACGACCGCCCCGGCAGCCAGATCGCTGCCGGGGTCGTTTGCTGCTATGTAGTCAAATTGTAAAATTCCGTCAGGACTGCCGCTCAATCCGCGCTGCTCAGCGCCAGAAGATCCTCCAGCATCCGGGAGAGCTCTTTTCTGCTCAGCTCCTCCTGCACGCGCAGCTTCCCGTCCTTTTCCGTCAGCAGGTCAGAGGCATAGGCCCAGCGGACCGCATCCTCCGCGTCGGCGTCGATCTCGTCCGCGTCCGTGAACTGCGTCAGATCAACGTCCGCGCCTGCCTCGGTGTCCAGCCCCAGTTGCTTTGCCATCTGATAGAGCGTCTTTGCCGCCTCCTGCCGCGTCAGCGGCGCGTCGGGATCGTAATCGGGCAGGGGAGCGGCTTCTTCGTCCGAAGCCTGCGTCCAGTGCGCGTAGAGCGTCGTATCCGCCGTCAGATGCAGCGGCTGCTGCGTGTCGACGGGTTCCTCGTCTTCCGTGTACCAGCCGTCAAAGGCGGCGTCTTCCCGTTCGGGGTCGTTGACATACAGATCCGCAAGGCTCTTGCCCTGTTCCGCTTCCAGCGTGACGGGCTCGTCATTCTCGTCCGTCACGAGCGTGAGGGTATAGACGGCCTCCTGCAGCTGCAGGTCCGTAAAGCCGTTTTCATGCACGGCGCTGATGCAGAGCGTCGGATCGTCGCTCGTAAAGTTCTCCGAGAAATCATCCGCGTAGCCGGTCAAAACGGCCTGCTCCGCCTGGCCGCTGACGCCGACGCGTGCCTGCTTGTCAAGACCCAGCGCGCCGATCGTTACCGTGCCGGTCTCATCCAGCCAAAGGTTGTTCTGCGCGTCCTGCGCGCGGTTGCCGGTGAGGTTCGTCGTGCCGCAGAGCTCCAGTTCGCCCGCGCAGTACACGCCGCCGCCCAGGATCTGCCGCTCCGAAGCCTTCATTTCGCCCGTCAGCCGGTTGCCCGCGATGACGCAGCTGTCGATCACGGCCTTCGCGTGCGCTGCGATGACAACGCCCGCGCCGTACCGGCCCTCGTTGTCGATGATATTGACGCCGGACAGATACAGCTGGTTATAGTCGCCAACGCTGATGGCTCCGGCCGTCGCGCCGGTGATGCGGCCGCCCGCGAGCGCGTTTTTCTCGTTCGCCGCGATATAGGCCTCCTGCCAGGCAAAGCTCCCGTCGTCAAAGATCAGCTCACCGGCCTCGCCGACATAGTAGTTGCTCGAGGTCCCGGCCCCGTTGCAGTCCGTGATGGTCAGCACCGAGGGCTCCGCCCCTTCGTCGCTGACGGCAAGGTAAATGATGCAGCCCTCCGCGCCGTCTGCGAGCGAGAGGGAATAGCCGTTCAGGCAGAGCGTCACCTGCACGCCGTTTTTCGCCACACACAGCGGCTCGTCCAGCGTCCAGTCCTCCGTCAGATAGTAGCAGCCGCTTTCCAGCTGCCCGCCGCGCACCGTCAGCGGCTCGAAAGCCGGTTCCTCACAGGCGTCCTCGCGGTTGACTGCGTGGATGTGCGTGCCGTCCGCCGGCGCTTCCTCTGCGGCCGCATCCGTTTCTGCCGCCGCATCCTGCTCCGGCTGTTCGGCAGTTTCCGTGTTTGCTTCTGCCGCAGCCGCATCGGGCTGTGTTCCGTCGGCGGGCGCAGCTTCCGCTTCTGCGACCGTGTCCGCCGCCTCCTGCGCGGGCTGCTCTGCGGTCTGATCGTCCGCCGCGGCCGCGTACACGCTGCACAGCCCCACGACGAGCGCCAGGATCAGCACCAGGCTGAGCCATCTTTGTTTCTTCATGTCCTTCTCCTCCTGTGGTTGGAGTATTATGTTTACCAAAAGAGTACCATATTTGCACTGTATTTTCAACGTTTTTCTCCGGTTTTAAGCAAATATTAAACTTTTTTCTGCCAACATCACCATATATGGGACAAAACCTCCCGCCTTCCGCAACATCTTGTTTTCCGTTGACAGGCCCGTCCTCCGCACACTATAATATCTTCTGGCATTTCACAGAAAGAAGGCGTCCGGATGGATCAGAAAAACGCGTTTCTCGGCACGGAGCCGATCGGCAGACTCCTGTTCCGGCTGGCGATCCCGACGGTGATCGCGCAGCTCGTCAATATGCTCTATAATATTGTAGACCGCATCTACATCGGCCACATGCCGCAGGTCGGCAGCCTGGCCCTGACCGGTCTTGGCGTCTGCACGCCGATCATCCTGATCGTGTCGGCCTTCGCCGCGCTCGTTGCCTCGGGCGGCGCACCGCGCGCGTCCATCAGCATGGGTAAGGGCGATCTGCAGACGGCCGAGAAGATGCTCGGCGGCTGCTTCTCCCTGCAGCTTGGCATCTCTGCCGTCCTGACCGCGGTGCTTCTCATCTGGAACCGCGATCTGCTTCTTGCCTTCGGCGCGAGCGGGCAGACCATCGATTATGCCGCCGACTATATGCAGATCTACGCCATCGGCACCGTCTTCGTCCAGCTGACGCTCGGCATGAACGCGTTCATCACCGCCCAGGGCTTTGCGCGGGAGGGGATGCTCACCGTGCTGATCGGCGCCGTGTGCAATATCGTGCTCGACCCGATCCTGATCTTCAAGCTCGGCATGGGTGTGCGCGGCGCTGCGCTGGCGACCATCGTCTCACAGGGCGTGTCGTGCCTGTGGGTCGTGCTGTTCCTGTTCAGCAAAAAAAGCGTCCTGAAGCTGCGCGTGCAGAACTTCCTGCAGAGCCCGCGGCTCATCCTGCCCTGCGTGGGCCTCGGCACGGCGACGTTTATCATGCAGGCGAGCGAGAGCGTGCTCTCCGTCTGCTTCAATTCCTCGCTGGCCCGCTACGGCGGCGATATCGCCGTCGGCGCCATGACCATCCTCACGAGCGTCATGCAGTTTGCGCTCCTGCCCCTGCAGGGGATCTCGCAGGGCGCGCAGCCGATCCTGAGCTATAACTACGGCGCAAAGAACGTCGAGCGCGTCAGAAAGACCTTCCGCGTGCTCCTGACCGTCTGCCTGACGTATTCCGCGCTGATCTGGGCGTTTGTCATGCTTTGCCCGCGCGTGTTCGCCGGGATCTTCACGCCGGACGCCGAACTGATCGAATTCACCGGCCGCGCCCTTCGCATCTACTGCGCGGTGCTGGCGATCTTCGGCATCCAGCAGGCCTGCCAGATCACCTTCGTCTCCATCGGCAAGGCCGTCTGCTCCATCATCGTGGCCGTCATGCGCAAATTCGTCCTGCTCATCCCGCTGATCTACCTGCTGCCGTACCTCGTCCCGGACCCGACCCTGGGCGTCTACCTGGCCGAGCCCGTCGCCGATACCCTCGCCGTGACCTTCACCTCCATCCTCTTCTCCCACCAATTCCGCAAAGCCCTCCGCACCCTCGAATCGGAACGCAGCGCGTAAAAGAGAAAAAAGGCCCGCCGCGCTGCTGCGCGGCGGGCCTTGGTTTATTCCTCCGGTTTATCGTCCTCATCCGGCGTTTTTTTATGCGCCTGTTCGATCGTATGGATCAGGAAGGCGCCCATTGCGGCGATCGCGCCGACGATGCCCCAGCCGGAGCTGTTTGCTGCCGATGCGCCGATCAGTTCGAGCAGGAAGCTGAAGGCCAGCGTGCCTGCCAATGCCCAAATCGCCATATCCGTACCTCCCAGTTATCTTTTTTTCAGGATAGCACACGGGGCCGGGAAAAGCAAGGCATCAGGCTTCCAGCTTGTACTTTTCCTCAAACGCGTTGTACTGGAGCAAGAATTCGTTGCTGCCGGATTTGACGTCGCCGAGATACTTGTGCAGGTCGATGCGCTCGTTCTTCATGTCGAGCAGACAGCCCGCGATGTTCGAGCAGTGGTCGGACACGCGCTCGAGGTTCGTCAGCAGGTCGGAGAGCACGAAGCCCGCGGCCAGCGAGCATTCGCCGCGCTGGAGTCTGGCGATGTGGTTCGTGCGCAGCTCGTCCTTGAGCTTGTCGATGACCTGCTCGAGCGGCTCGACCTGCCGCGCCAGCGCCAGATCGTCCTGCAGGAATGCGCGGCTCGTCAGATCGACGATCTCGCCGACCGCGTCCAGCATGGTCTGCAGCTCCTTCTGCGCCGTCGGCGTGAACGAGACGCCCTTCTCCTTCAGCTCCTCGGCGGATTCGATGATGTTGACGGCGTGGTCCGCGACGCGCTCGAAATCGCCGATCAGATGCAGCAGCATCGACGACTCTACGCTGTCCTGCTCGCTCATCGGCTGCGTGGCCAGATGCACGAGGAAGGTGCCGAGCGTGTCCTCATACCGGTCGGTGTCGTCCTCACGCCTGCGGACCGAGGCGGCCAGCGCCGGCGTGAAGTGCAGCACGGCCTGCAGGCTCTCATGCAGCGCCAGCTCCGCGTCGGCAGCCATGCGCTTGGTCAGCTCCTCGCTCTTGACGAGCGCGATGGCCGGCGTGGCGAACAGACGCTCGTCCAGCACGGCGGCGGTATCGGGGTGGCCCGTCTCCGGGATCAGCCGGTACGACAGCTTTTCCAGCAGCCCGCAGCAAGGCAGCAGCATCAGCGTGCACAGCACATTGAAGATCGAGTGGATGACCGCGATCTGGAACGTGTCGATCGGCTGGTCAACAAAGGAGAAGTGCAGCAGCAGATTCGCCGTCTCAAATACCGTCAGCCAGACGACCGTGCCGATGATATTGAAGCTCAGATGCACGACGGCGGCCCGGTGGGCATTTTTATTCGTGCCGACGGACGAGAGCATGGCCGTCACGCAGGTGCCGATATTCTGGCCCATGATGATGGGGATCGCCGCGCCATAGCTGACCGCGCCGGTCGACGAGAGCGCCTGCAGGATACCGACCGAGGCGGACGAGGACTGCACGATGCCGGTCAGAATCGCGCCGGCCAGCACGCCGAGGATGGGATTGGAGAACATCAGGAAGAACTTTGTGAAGTTCGAGTCATTGCGCAGACCCGAGACCGAGCCGGACAGCGACTCCATGCCGAACATCAGCGTCGCAAAGCCGAGCAGGATGAGGCCCGTGTCCTTTTTCTTGCCCTTGCCGGTCAGATACAGAATGATGCCGATCACGGCCAGCACCGGCGTGAACGACGACGGCATCAGCAGCTGCAGAAACAGGCTGTCGCCGCTGATGCCGGACAGCGACAGCAGCCACGCCGTGACCGTCGTGCCGATGTTCGCGCCCATGATCACCGGGATCGACTGCCGCAGGCTCAGAAGCCCGGAGTTGACAAAACCGACCACCATGACCGTCGTCGCCGACGACGACTGGATCACCGCCGTCACGGCAAGGCCCGTCAGCAGGCCGGAAAACCGTCCGCTCGTCAGCTTCGCCAGAATGGCCTTCAGCGAGCCGCCCGCCCGCTTTTCCAGCGCCGTCCCCATCACGCTCATGCCGAACAGGAACAGGCTCAGCGAGCCGAGCATGGTCAAAAAGTCAAAAATCGTCATTTCACAAAGATCCCTTTCCGTATTTCTCTTGTGTTCTGACCCTACTATAAATTTAAAATGTCAAAAGCGCGTGCATGCCCGTGTTAAATCTTCGTGAGATTTCTCCGTGGATGTTAAATCCATCGAAAATCCGTGTAAAACAGCGGCCAAAAAGGAAAGCCGGGCTTCCCTCTGGGTGGGGAAGCCCGGGTTTGCTTATTTCGTCCGGCTGCAGCCGGTGCAGCTGTCTTCGGGTTTGATGCAGGGTTCGTTTTTGCCGGGGAAGAAGGCGTCCATCGGGAACTCGATCTGGCTGAAAACATCGCAGGGGCTCTCGGTGCTCGCGCCGCCGACCGGCGGGCAGGTCTTCGAGGGGACACAGTAGTCGAACGTCGGGATGAGCAGCTGCGTGTCGCGCTCGAGCCGGACGATGGAGAACTGCCCGATGGTCACGAGCAGCCGCTTGCATTCGCCGGTCAGCACCAGCGGCTCGTCGAAGCAGCCCAGCAGCGCCTCGGGGATGGAGGGAGCGGTCTCGCTCTGGCAGCAGCAGCCGCACGCCTCCATCACGCGCGAGCCGAGGATGATCGGGTCGACCGTCTCGGCAATGGCCCGCGGCAGCGAGACCGACTGCAGCGACTTTTTGCAGAGGCACGTCAGATCGTCCTTGCTCGAGAAGATCCGGGCGCAGGTCTCGCCGCCGAACAGCACCAGCCGCTTCGAGAAGACCGCCAGGCCCGTGACCGTGTTCGTCCGCCCGGCCGAGAGCGTCGCGTCGGCGATGACGCGGTAGTAGAAAGTAACGTCGACCGTAAAGTAGCCGGAGGAGTAGGGGACACACTCCACCTGAACATCGACAAACAGCAGCTCCACGAACCGCGCCTTCGCGCTCGCCGCGCAGTCCAGCGTGTGCTGGGAGTCCACCGTTAAGTACACGCGCAGATCTTCAATGCAGTCTTTTGCAAGGCAGCTGTCCGTGATTTTCCCCGTATGCACGCAAACAGCCTCACGGATGCCGCGCAGATCACAGGTCTTGCCAGCCTGTGCAGGTTCAGACATTCGGATGACCTCCTATTATATGATCGTAAAGGTTCGCGTGGCCGAAACCAGGGTCGTTCACGCTTCGCTTTCATAACAGTTTATGCAGCGCCGGGCGCATGTGAAACTCCGCGGAAGGAAATTGGCCCCGAAATTGCGTGGACAAATGCGGAAATATGTGCTAAGATGATATGCGTATGATTCTAAATTGGTGAGGTATGCCTGCACATGAAACTGGATATCATGGGCCTGCAGTTTGATAACGTCACGATGGATGAGGCCGCCGCCCGCGCCGAACAGATCCTCGCGGGAGACAGGACCTGCTACGCCGTGACTCCCAACGCCGAGATCGCCTACGAAGCCCTGCACGACGAAAAGCTCCGCGCGCTCATCAACGGCGCGGACCTCGTCCTGCCGGACGGCGCCGGCGTCGTCCTGGCCTCGAAGCTTTTAAAGACGCCGCTCAAGCAGAAGGTCGCGGGCGTCGACTTTGCCGACCGTCTGCTCTCCATTCTCGAGAAGACCGGCGGCGGCCTGTTC
>QWCY01004665.1_pt1 | contig 13938 bp, 13 predicted proteins | sample 1972631 | NCBI WGS metagenome assembly QWCY01 (sample SAMN09866696, study PRJNA288562) | Human gut metagenome isolate pre1_stool, whole genome shotgun sequencing... | isolation source: gut | host: Homo sapiens | place: USA: California
CGTCCTTCCTGCAGACAGATTTCCACACTCTCGGGTAATTGTTTTTTAGCTTTCTCACAGAGTTGATGGGCTTCTTCGTATCTACCTAACTTCGAAAGGCAGAAAATTTCATTGCTATATATATCCGAAAGGATGGGAGAGTTATCGTCTCCGATAATTGCCATTGCCTGTTCATAACTTCTGTAAGCTAGTTCCCATTTTTCCTGATTGGCGTATGCCAGCCCGATAAACATATGGGCAAAGTCGGGAGGCAGACTTTTGTTCTGCAAGGCCAGTTGATATTCCTGAATAGCTTCGGTCTCATTCTCCAAATGAAAGAGGCTGTGTGCTCTAATGATGTGTGCCTCTCCGAAATTATCATCGGCAGCAAGGGCAAAGTCGCAGGCCTCGACAGCTTTGTCAAACTCCTGCCGGCTGAAATGGCATTTGGCAAGCCCGGTCCAGTAAGAAGGATTGTACGGATTCTTGTCAATCAGCTTATTGTAGAAACTGATTGCCTTCGTGTTATGCTCTCCGCTACGATAGCAATCGGCGATGGCTGCAAGGAATTCTTCGTTCTCTTTATATTCTTCCAGTCCGAGTGTAAGCCATGGCAATGCCTTCTCCGGATAGCCCATATCCATATAAAGATACGCTACATCGATGATTGTTTCCAGTGATTTTTCTTCTTCAATGGAGTTGAGCAGGGTTTCTGCTTCGTCCAGTTTGCCTTCGTTCAGCAGGATTTCGGCTTTCAGCAGTTTGACCTCCGGATCGTAATCCTCTGCGATACTGTCAACTACGGTTATGGCCTTTTGAAGTTGCATTGTATCCAGATATAGATAAGCCTGCTCTACCAGGAGGTCTGTATGTCCCGGATGGAGTTCAAGACCATAGCTGATCACTTCTTGTGCTTCGTCAAAACGGCGGTCCGTAGCATATTTGTCTGCAATATCTGCAAGTTGGTCTCCGTCCAGGTAAAGCTGTCTGTTTTCAGCTTTCGCTGTTTCGTAACTTGCAATGAGTTCATTCAATTCCTGTTCTTTATCCGTATATGGGTTTTTTCTGGCCATTTGATTAATTAAAAATGAGAATTAAAAATTAAAAACGAAATTGGAGGGAGAAAGAAACGGACTGTACTTTTGGGTATGTGCAGTCCGCTTTTATTTTCCAACTTTTAATTTTTAATTTTGAATGTATCTTTCAACCCCACGGTGCGGTTGAATATAAGTTTGTCGGGAGCCGACTCTTTGTCTATGTTGAAGTAGCCTATGCGCTGGAATTGCAAATACGAGAGCGTGGGTAATGTAGCTACATACTTTTCTACATAGCAATTATTGAGTATTTGCAAAGAATCAGGATTAATGATCTCTTTCATGGCCTCCAATGCTTCGCAGTTTTTGGCTTCACGTATGGCAGCCAGTTCGTCACGCGGGTTTTCTACTTTCCAAAGGCGGTCATAGAGACGTACTTCTGCAGAGAGGCAGTGAGCACAACTCAACCAGTGCAAAGTACCTTTTACTTTACGATTGGCATCGGGCATACCACTTTTTGTATGTGGATCATATTCGCAATATACTTCAATAATATTACCGTTTTCATCTTTCTTGCAGCCGGTACACTTCACAATATATGCATTTTTGAGGCGTACTTCCTGTCCCGGAGTCATGCGGAAATATTTCTTCGGAGCATCTTCCATAAAGTCTTCGCGTTCAATCCACAGTTCACGACTGAATTCGATTGTATGGCTACCTGCTTCGGGATCTTCCGGATTGTTAATTGCATCCAGCTCTTCTACTTCTCCTTCGGGATAGTTGGTAATAATCAGTTTCACCGGATTCAACACCGCAGAAACACGGGTAGCACGGGCGTTGAGGTCTTCACGTACAGCACTTTCCAGCAGAGCAAATTCATTGAGAGCATCATACGTAGTATAGCCAATTTTGTCAACGAACTTACGGATAGACTCAGGTGAATAGCCACGACGACGGAAACCGCAGATAGTCGGCATGCGTGGATCATCCCAGCCATTTACCAGACCTTCTTTTACGAGTGTGAGCAGATTGCGTTTACTCATCAGCGTATAGCTGAGGTTCAATTTATTGAATTCGTACTGACGGGGACGATTGTCATTCAAGTCATTCCCTTCTTTCAACCAGTCGATAAAAAGATCGTATAACGGACGGTGTACGACGAATTCGAGTGTACAGAGTGAGTGAGTCACTCCTTCAAAGAAGTCACTTTGTCCGTGTGCGAAGTCATACATCGGATAGGCTTTCCAGGTAGTACCTGTACGGTGATGCGGATGTTTCACTACACGGTAGATAATCGGGTCACGAAAATGCATGTTCGGATTCGCCATGTCTATTTTAGCACGGAGTACCATAGCACCTTCTTCTATTTCGCCACTGTTCATTTTTTCAAATAAGGCAAGATTCTCCTCAATGGGGCGGTTGCGATAAGGGCTTTCAGTTCCCGGTTGAGTCGGAGTACCTTTTTGTGCGGCAATTTGTTCGGAAGTCTGTTCGTCAATGTAGGCTTTACCTTCTTTGATAAGACGCACGGCAAAATCCCAAAGTTGCTGGAAGTAATCCGAAGCATAATATACATTTCCCCATTCAAAGCCGAGCCATTTGATATCTTCTTCGATGGCTTCTACATACTCCACATCCTCTTTGGTTGGATTGGTGTCATCAAAACGAAGATTACATACACCGCCATGACGGGCTGCGAGGCCGAAATCGAGGCAAATAGCTTTGGCATGACCTATGTGAAGATAACCATTGGGTTCGGGCGGAAAGCGTGTCTGTACCTTTCCTCCGTTTTTGCCCTCTTTTAAATCATTTTCTACAATTTGCTCAATAAAGTTGAGGCTTTTTTTTTCGCTTGTCACCTCTTCGTTTCTAATATCTGTCATAGCGTTTAATGAGTTACGAGTTATGAGCTACAAAAGTATGACATTTTTTTTGCATAACCTTATTTCACCGGAATATATCCACTCTTTTTTATAATATCCTGCCCTTCCTGAGAAAGAATGAAGTCAATAAGAGGTGTTACCGCTTCTTTGTTCTCTGCATTGTAATAGTAATAAAGAGGACGTACGATAGGATAAATTTTACGAGTCGCATTTTCTACATTGGGCTGGGCGTAATGTTTGTCGTCATAAGATACTGACAACGTTTTGATACGTGGTGATACATAGGCCAACCCGACATAGCCGATCGCTCCTTTTGTCTGGCTTACCGATTGTATGATAGCACCGGTGGCAGGCATAGAGAGGCTACTGGACATGTAATTCTTATTTTTAAGTACACTTTCTTTAAAGAATTCGTAGGTTCCCGAAGAGGTTTCCCGGGAGTATACAACGATCTTACGGTCTTCGCCGCCCACTTGTTTCCAGTTAGTGATTTTACCCCGGAAGATATTCTCTAACTGTTGACGGGTAAGTTGCTTCACCGGGTTTGTAGGGTGTACTACCACGGCAAGGGCATCATAGGCAACGATAACCTCCTCTATATTTTTTTGAGCAGCCTTGGCCTTCATTTTTTCACTAAATTTGATAGGGCGGGAAGCCATAGCAATGTCAGTGGTATTATCCATTAAGGCGGAGATACCTACTCCGGTTCCACCACCTGTGACGGTGACACGGCTATCTGCGTTTCTATTCATAAAGCGTTCGGCAGTTTGCTGGGCAACCGGAAGAACCGTGTCACTACCTTTGATCCGTTGGGCCTGAATGCCCGTGGTCATAAAAAACAGACTCAGAAATAATATGCTTTTTGCATTCATAAATTCACTTCTAATTGGTATTTCACTCGCAAATTAAAAAAGAAGATGTTACATTCTTGTTATAAAACCTACAATGTTTTCTCTTGTAACACAAATGTAATACTTTTGAAACATTTCCTTCAAGCGGAATTCACACCTCCTTAATATGATACTCTTTTCTTTGCATTCAGAAATCAAACAATAGGTATGAAGAAGATTTTCGAAAAGATTGTAGAGGGAATGCTTACTTGTAGTGGCTTTGTTACAAGTATAACTATCCTGCTTATCGTCCTATTCCTGTTTACTGAAGCTTTTGGACTATTCAGCAGCAAAGTGATAGAAGAAGGATATGTATTAGCTTTAAATAAAGATAATAAGGTCAGTCAGCTAAGTCCGGCTCAGATAAAAGATGTTTTTGATGAAGAGATAACGAATTGGAAAGAACTCGGTGGGGAGAATCTCCCTATCCGGGTTTTTCGTTTAGAAGATATCACACAATATTATACGGAAGAAGAGTTGGGAGATGCTTATCAGTATGCCGGGGCATGTATTATGGAACTGATTGAAAAGACTCCTGGGATTGTAGCTTTCGTTCCGCAACAGTTTATTACAACACCGGATAAGGTGCATTTTATCAAGGATAATACCATTTCCGTAAAAGATGTATTTGCCGGTGCCGAATGGTTCCCGACTGCTACTCCCGCTCCCTTGTTTGGCTTTCTGCCTCTTATTACCGGTACCCTTTGGGTGAGCCTTTTCGCTATACTTATCGCTTTGCCGTTCGGGCTTTCCGTATCTATCTATATGTCCGAAGTGGCCAATCCGAAAGTACGTGGCTGGCTGAAGCCTATCATCGAATTATTGAGTGGAATCCCGTCGGTAGTCTATGGCTTTTTCGGGTTGATAGTAATTGTGCCACTTATCCAAAAAGTATTCGATTTACCGGTAGGAGAGAGCGGGCTGGCAGGAAGTATCGTATTGGCCATCATGGCACTGCCTACCATTATTACTGTGACGGAAGATGCAATGCGCAATTGTCCCCGTGCCATGCGTGAAGCCAGTTTAGCGTTGGGAGCCTCACAGTGGCAGACTATATATAAAGTCGTTATTCCTTTTTCCATCTCCGGGATCACTTCAGGAGTTGTACTTGGTATCGGTCGTGCTATTGGTGAAACGATGGCTGTACTCATGGTAACCGGAAATGCAGCGGTAATTCCTACCACAATCCTTGAACCGCTGCGTACCATCCCGGCCACTATTGCTGCCGAATTGGGTGAAGCACCTGCCGGTGGTCCTCATTATCAGGCGTTGTTCCTGTTAGGTGTAGTATTGTTCTTTATCACATTAATTATAAACTTTAGCGTAGAGTACATCTCGTCTAAAGGCGTAAAACGAAGCAAATAAAATGGAAATAGTTAGTAATAATAAGGTGAAACGTCGTTCACAAGGCATTGCTTTCGGAATATTCCGGGCGTTAAGCTTGTGTATCGTACTGATCTTATTTGCCATATTGGGGTTTATTATATATAAAGGTATAGGAGCTATAAATTGGGAGTTTATTACTTCTGCGCCTACCGATGGTATGACGGGAGGAGGCATTTGGCCCGCTATTATAGGTACGTTCTACCTGATGATAGGAAGTGCGCTTTTTGCCTTTCCGGTAGGAGTGATGAGTGGTATCTATATGAATGAGTATGCTCCCAAAGGAAAGCTGGTTCGTTTTATTCGAGTGATGACAAACAACCTGAGTGGCATTCCATCCATTGTTTTCGGATTGTTCGGTATGGCTTTGTTTGTCAATTATCTTGGGTTCGGTGACGGCATTCTGGCCGGTTCGCTAACGTTGGGGTTGCTTTGTGTTCCTTTGGTGATTCGTACCACGGAAGAAGCGTTGAAGGCGATTCCTGATAGCTTGCGTGAGGGTAGTAGGGCGTTGGGAGCAACCAAGTTGCAAACGATCTGGCATGTGATTTTACCAATGGGTATGCCCAATATCATTACCGGACTGATCCTGGCCTTAGGACGTGTTTCCGGTGAGACGGCTCCCATCCTTTTCACGTGTGCAGCCTATTTTCTGCCGCAGTTGCCTACCAGTATTTTTGATCAGTGTATGGCATTACCTTATCACCTTTATGTGATTTCTACCAGTGGTACGAATATGGAAGCTCAATTGCCGTTGGCTTATGGCACTGCCCTGGTGTTGATCCTGATTATTCTGTTGGTAAACTTGTTGGCGAATGCCTTGAGAAAGTATTTTGAGAAAAAAGTAAAAACAAACTAAGTAAGATTTACGATTAGACAATTTACGATTGATATCGCAATCCGTTTTAAGTTGCATCGCATTTTGTAAACTCATTAAATAGAAGTAATTTCAATCGTCAATTGTAAATCGTCAATCGTTAAATTGTAAATTGTCAATCGTTAAATTGTAAATATAAAAACAATGGTAAGTGCTCGTGATGTGAATTTCTGGTATGGTAACTTTCATGCATTGAAGGGTATCAGTATGGAGATCGAAGAAAAAACGGTAGTAGCGTTTATTGGTCCTTCGGGCTGTGGTAAGTCTACCTTTCTTCGTTTATTTAACCGTATGAACGATTTGATTCCTGACACTCGCCTGACAGGAGAGATTCGAATCGATGGTGAGAATATTTATGATAAAGGCGTACAGGTCGATGAACTCCGTAAGAATGTAGGAATGGTTTTCCAGCGTCCCAATCCGTTTCCTAAAAGCATTTTTGAAAATGTGGCGTATGGTTTGCGGGTCAATGGAGTTAAAGACAATGCTTTTATTCGTCAGCGTGTAGAAGAGACATTGAAAGGAGCAGCACTTTGGGACGAAGTCAAAGACAAGCTCAAAGAGTCAGCTTATGCTCTTTCGGGCGGGCAGCAACAGCGTCTTTGTATTGCACGTGCTATGGCCGTATCTCCTTCTGTATTGCTGATGGATGAACCTGCATCTGCCCTCGATCCTATTTCTACGGCAAAGGTAGAAGAATTGATTCATGAGTTGAAGAAGCAATATACGATTGTCATCGTGACACACAATATGCAACAGGCTGCTCGCGTTAGTGATAAAACGGCCTTCTTCTATCTGGGAGAGATGGTAGAATATGACAATACAAAGAAAATCTTTACGAATCCGGAGAAAGAAGCAACACAGAACTACATTACCGGAAGATTCGGATAAAAAAATAATTATTCAATGTACCCATATGCTAATGTGCCAATTACCATGTGGCATGTTGCTATAATACAGTTAATTGGCACATTTTTCAAATTAGCACATTATTAAATTATTATATTATGGTGAAGTTTATAGAATCGGAACTCATCCTGCTGCATAAAGAAGTTGATGAGATGTGGACATTAGTTTATAACCAGTTGGATAGAGCTGGAGAGGCTGTACTGACACTTGATAAAGAACTTGCCCGGCAAGTGATTGTTCGTGAGCGGAGAGTGAATGCTTTCGAGTTGAAAATAGACAGCGATGTGGAGGATGTGATTGCCTTATATAATCCTGTGGCTATCGATTTACGTTTTGTGCTTGCCATGCTTAAGATCAATACCAATCTGGAACGCTTAGGCGACTTTGCCGAAGGAATTGCCCGTTTTGTGTTGAAGTGTGAGGAGCCTGTTTTGGATGCCGAATTGTTAAAACGTCTTCGTTTGGAAGAGATGTTGGGAGAAGTGCTCTCTATGCTTGAATTGGCAAAACGTGCTTTGAATGAAGAGAGTATTGAACTGGCTACCGCCGTTTTTTCCAAAGACAATCTGTTGGATGAAATCAATGCTGAAGCCACTACGGTCCTTGCCGGTTATATAAATGAACATCCTGAAAGTGTACTTTCTTGTCTGAACCTCGTAAGTGTGTTCCGCAAATTAGAGCGTTCCGGAGATCATATCACTAATATTGCCGAAGAGATAGTGTTCTTTATTGATGCAAAAGTGTTAAAACATAGCGGGAAAACGGATGAACACTATCCGGAAAAGTCATAATATGCAACTTTTTATACAAAAATTAGTAGTGCTTAAAAAAAAGTTCTATATTTGTCTGCTGTAACGGGTAGGTAGTGAGGTCACTATCTTGAAATGATAATAAATCCAAAGAAATTTCAAAAAGATGTTATAAGACATGTTTTAATATTTGGTTCATAACGAGAAAAGGGCCTATATTTGCACCGTTATCCTGAAAACAATCTTTTTACCTTAAAAAAAAACTAATACCTATTGAAAACTGAGAAATGGAGCTTTGTGAAAAGCCCCATTTTTTTATACCTATATCCTATTAACAATTAACACAGATTATTTGTTTCCTTTACTCTAATCAGTTTCAATTTTGTATCTTTGACCCCATGATCGGAGAGGATATCTCCAACCGTAAATCGTAAATAGTTAAATCATAAATAGTAAATATCTTTATGTTTTCCGGAATAGTAGAAGAATATGCTACTCTTGTAGCACTGGTAAAAGACCAGGAAAATATACACTTTACTTTTAAGTGTTCGTTTGTAAATGAGTTGAAAATAGACCAAAGTATTGCACACAACGGTGTATGTCTGACAGTTGTTAGCATGACCGATGATACCTATACTGTGACGGCCATGAAGGAGACGCTTGACCGTTCCAACCTTGGCTTGCTTAAAATAGGGGATAAGGTGAACGTGGAACGTAGCATGATGATGAACGGACGTCTGGACGGACATATCGTGCAAGGACACGTTGATCAGACTGCTACTTGTGTGGATATCAAAGATGCAGACGGAAGCTGGTATTTCACATTCAAATATGCATTTAATACAGAGATGGCAAAGCGGGGATATATTACTGTAGACAAGGGTTCGGTAACGGTGAACGGTGTCAGTCTGACTGTATGTAACCCTACGGATGATACCTTCCAGGTGGCCATTATACCTTATACTTATGAACATACCAACTTCCATACTTTGGTGATCGGTAGTGTGGTAAATATTGAATTCGATATCATCGGCAAGTATATCAGCCGAATGATAGTGTTATAACCTTATAATTCCATAACCCTATAACTTTTTTATGGATTTTCTGCAATTAGTTATATCACGGCAAAGTGATCGTGCTTATGATAAGGAACGCTCTGTTGAACCGGAAAAACTGGAACGGATACTGGAAGCTGCTCGTTTGGCACCTTCAGCTTGCAATGCACAGCCGTGGAAGTTTGTGGTAATAACTGACCGTGAACTGGCTTTGAAGATTGGCAAAGCGGCGGCAGTTACCACAACGATTAGTGTAATGAAAGTGCCCGTGGTAAGCACATTCGTCCCTTCCAAATCCAGCATGACAAGAGCGCTGCGGATCCAACCGACCAATATCCATTGAGCCATATAAAACAGCATGATTGCTTGAGAAACACACAAAATGATGTGTTTAATTCTTGCGGAACGGATGCGTTTATATACGAAATGGAAGATGCCATACCAAATCCAGGCAATAGCTGCGTCAAGTACCACATTGGCGAAATCAGTGATGTAATCATTCACTGGCGAAGCAGCAATCAGCAACGGGTTCAAGCCGTACTTACGCATATTTACGGATATCGCAACCAAAACGATCGCGCATACCGCAATGACATGTTTCCAAAACAAATCCTTATCAGGAATATCCCGAAGAGCTGACGCCAACGCGTAGCCGATAGCAGGGAAAATCATCCAACTTAGCAGCGGGAAACAGCTGTAATCGTCAGCGTAGAAGAAATTTCCCAATGTGGCCGAAACGAACTGTGAAGATAAATGCAACTGAGGAATCAAATCATTGACGGTCAGCATGCACAACGAAATCAGCAGAGTCGCCAACGGAGAAATCTGAAAGTACTTGATAATTGCGAAAAACAGGAACGTGAAACCGGCAAATCCCAGAATATCTGACGCCAGCATGTCATATCCAAGTACATCGAACGCATCAGCGTGACCAGCCAACGCAATGGCTATATCGGGGAGCGCGTCACGTGTGATATTCAGCAGAAGAAAAGCAACCAACGTGGTACAACCGCGTTTGGCAAGCTTGCGTGGACCGGCGTCAGAGAATACGAGATTCGAGCCCAAGCTGATCATGAACACGGAAGGACCGAGAATGCACAGATATAGAAACACCTGACCCCACTGGCTGATTTCATTCTGGGAAAATCACCTTTAAACTCTTCGTAAAGATGTACCGCAGGAAGTCCTAAAAGGGGATGGAACGTGCAAGGTCGAAGCTGCCATAGCGTTGTTATGTCTGCTCTCTCATGATTGCGTTATACTCCCTCCAATGCCCGAAAAGCTCCCCCTAGTACCCTCCAATGCCCGAAAAAGGGGAAACGTGCAATTAGTGAAGCGGGCTTCCGCCTGCGACGATGCCGGAGAAAAAAGTGAACCGCACCCCGATTGTTGGACTGAAGAAATTCAGATTCGATGATCGGAGGTGCGGTTCTTTCGTATGCGTGAGGATCGAAGGAGACGTTACGACGACGGGTTCCGGCGCGAGGCGCTGGAACTCATCAAGGCCGGAGCCAGCGGGAACACGCTCGCCAGGCGGCTTGCCATACCGGTGTATACCGCGAGAAACTGGATCAGGCTGTACAGGTCCGGCGGCGAGGAGGCGGTCATGGGAGGAAACGGCGGCAGACGCTACGACTGGGAGACGAAGGTCGCAGCCGCGCGCGACCACGTCGAGAACGGCATGACCAAGACAGAGGTCATGGCGAAGTACGCGATCGCGAGCATCGCGCCGTTGGAACGCTGGTGCCGCGAATACCGGGCGGGAGGCCCGGAGGCGCTCAGGCCGAAGCCCAAGGGCAGGCCCAGAGGCTCGAAATCCAAACCGAAACCCGAACCCACGCGCGAGCAGGAGCTCGCCGAACAGGTCGCTTACCTGAAGGCGAAGGTCGCGTACCTGGAAAAACTCCGGGTCCTGCGGGCGCAGAAGTCACGAGACGCGAGAGAAGCGCCGTCGTCCGACTGCTCGCGGGGCGGACACAGCGGTGGCATGCGGCTTGCAGATTTGGTTGTGGCCTGTGCTGTTTATTGATGTGTTTTCGTGGAGATTTTACGATGATTGCTTACAAGGGTGATATTCTCTACACTCCCACGCCAGACTGTTTTGAGGTTTTCGAAGATGGCTATGTGTTGGTCGAAAACGGCAAGGTGGTGCAGGTTTCCGGCTCGTTGCCGAGTGAATATGCGGATGTTGAAGTGATTGATCGTTCGGGGCGTCTGATTATTCCTGGTTTCAATGATCTGCATATTCATGCACCGCAGTATCCGCTTGCTGGTTTGGGATTCGATTACGAGTTGCTTCCTTGGCTTGAAAATTACACGTTCAAAACCGAAGCTAAGTATGCGGATTTGGATGTGGCTGATCATTGGTATCGTCTGTTCGTCACCAAGCTGTGGCAAGTTGGTACGTTGCGTTTCAGCGCGTTTGCCACGTTGCATAATGAGTCGACGTTGCGATTGATGCAGCTGTGTCAGGAGTCAGGATTGCGTCCGGTGGTTGGCAAGGTGAATATGGATAGGAATTCGCCTGCTGATTTGGTGGAAAGCACGGAAGAAAGTCTTCGTGGCACGCAGGATCTTATTGAACGGTCGAAGACGCTTACGCCAGATATCGGATTCATTGTCACACCTCGTTTTGTGCCCTCGACCACGCCTGAGCTTATGACAGGACTGGGTGAATTGGTGGAGCGGTACCAGTTGCCGGTGCAGTCGCATTTGGATGAAAACCGCAGCGAGGTTGAGTGGGTTCGCCAGCTGCACCCTGATATTCCTTCGTATGCGGAAGTGTATGAGCATTATGGTCTTATGCCTGAGAATCGCACTATTATGGCGCATTGCATTTGGCTTTCCGAGCGTGAGAAAGCGCTTTTGAAGGATCGTGGAGTTTGGTTGGCTCACTGCGCGCAATCCAATCTTGATCTGACCAGCGGCATTATGCCGGCGCGAAGGAACCTTGAGTATGGGTTGAAGCTTTCCATTGCAAGCGATGTTGCAGGCGGTCATGAACCGAGTATGAACCGCAATATCGTGATGGCTATCGAAGCGTCCAAAGCGAAAACGTTCGAAGCGGGTTATGAAGGTGACAGGCCGTTGACGTTGCCGGAGGCTTTCCATATGGCAACGAAGGCGGGCGGATCGTTCTTTGGCAAAGTGGGTTCGTTCGAACCGGGCTATGAGTTCGACGCGCTTGTAGTGCGTGAGGGCGAAAGCCTGCTTGACCTATCGGTGGAGGAACGTTTGGAGCGATTCATCTATATGGGTGACGATCGTGACATCGAAGAGCGCTACGTCGCCGGCCGCCTCATCAATCGTCCGTTTCAGCACTGATATTGAGGGTGTGTAGGCATTCCGCCACGAGTTCCTCGCGTGGGGTTTCCCAGTTGTTGAGTGCCCACCATTTTGCGAGTTGAACGAGTGCGCCGGTGAACAGCTGTGCCATGACTTCGGGTTTTCCGGGCAAGCTAACGCCGCGTTTTTCGTCTTCTTGGAATTCTTGGCAGACTTGCGTTGCGATTTGTTCGGAAAGCGGTTCCAAGAGTAGGGATGCGGCACTGCTGCGAATCACGCTGTCGACCATGGTTTTGTTCTGTTCGAGGAAATGCAGTGTCTGATCGACGAGGCTCACATAGTAGTTGCGTGAACTTCCGGGAACGTCGCGATATGGGTTTCCCGTGCGGAACTGTTGCTGTTTGTGCTGCACAATGGAGAGGAAAAGCTCTTCTTTGTTGGCGAAATGCTTGTAGAACGTGGCCGGTCGAACCATGGCCCGTTCGCAAAGCGTCCGCACGGTGATGGTGTCGAACGATTGCTCGCATAGCATGTTCATAAGTGCATCGGTGAGCAATTTGTAGGTGCGTTGCACGCGCAGATCGTTTGCATGTTCCATATTCCTCTCCTTTTTTGGAGATAGTCGGCGGCGTGGCGTCAATTATCGTATCGGACGCAGCGAAGTATGCCATTACGTCCGGTGCTTTAAATGACATGGATCTTTACGTTGGAGGCAAATTCCAGACGGTCACTGCATTGCGTATCGTCAAAGACGGTGAGGAAACCGTTCAGCCAGTCGGACAGCAAGATATGGTCTACTTCACCAACGGATCCATGACCTAGAACTCCATTCGCGGCAGTATGACCGAAGCACCCGTCATGAACTGCAGCACTACCGAATGCGCCAGCTTCACGCTATGGGAGAAGCTGGCGGCAAAGAGCGAGGATTTCGGGCATCCGGAGAAATTCGTGTGCGACCCGGTGAAAACCAATTGGGTGAGCGCCACCATCACTATTCGCGACTATCCGGAGCTTTTCCGTTATATCGAAGAGAAAACCGGTAATCCGACTGGCAAAGCAGGCGTGACCACATTCGTCAAATCATCATGGTTCATGAGATTCAACGCGGTGCTGCAGCCGGTCGATCCGGATCAGTTGGACGACGGCAGGTGCTGTGGGTGTACGGTCTGCACTCCAATGATCCGGGCGAATATGTGAAGAAGCCGATGAACCAATGCTCGGGTGAGGAGATTCTCAAGGAGATGCTCTATTGGTTCGGTGCCGGGCAAAGATTGGATCGAACGTTCCGACCTGCCTCAGATCAAGCCGTTCGAACTGCCTAAGATGATGGACCGCATGCTGAATGCCATCAACTGTTATCCGTGAATTTCTTTTTATGATTGACGATAATGCGGATTCGTCGTATTTGAGACACATACTTTGATACGCTTTTGATACGTTTGCCGTTCTATAGATGAATCTGGATACTGCAAAACTGATATATGGAAGGCACGATGCGTGGGCGTTCTTTGGCTTTCGCGTTGACGGGCGCCGTATTATTGCCACTTGCTGGGTGCGGCATTCCGCAACGGGAAGTGGATAGCAACATTACCACCACTGTGCCATCGGCGGTTCGGAACGAGTCTGGCGAAGAAACGCAAGATGATTCCGCACTGCTAGCTGGAGCTGTTTCTCCGGAATCTGTGCAATCTGACGTTGAAGTCAAAGGATTCGTGAAGCGTTCAAAAACTTTTGGCACGATCGAATATGGATTCGATTGTGCCTTTTCATGGTCTGTGCACATTCTCAAAGCCGTTTATTTTGATTGATGTGAGTGTTCGCAAGACGTAGCTCTTACTTAAGGGGGTTAATGGGCATCTTTTGTTAATGTGTAGGAATAGTTAAAGTTTTCTCA
>QWCY01005993.1_pt1 | contig 13930 bp, 14 predicted proteins | sample 1972631 | NCBI WGS metagenome assembly QWCY01 (sample SAMN09866696, study PRJNA288562) | Human gut metagenome isolate pre1_stool, whole genome shotgun sequencing... | isolation source: gut | host: Homo sapiens | place: USA: California
ATATGACTATGAAGATTCTGAAGTGATGTATGTAGATATGTATGGTACTACCCAGATGCTCTATAAAGATGGCGAATTAAAATACGGAAAAGAAGGAGACGAGTACCTCTCCTGTCTGTATATTGATGAAGCAGATGGAAATGCAGATGATCTTATAAGCTTTTACACAGATGAAACCATAGAGGAAGAAGTGACGGATATGAAGGAAGATGGTGATACGATCATTATACAGACAAAGGTACCTGAAGAACTTACTCAGAGCGCATTGAATTCTCAGGGAGATGGAGAATCCTACACAGAGGGAGACTGGATTTCTATGGAATATGTGGTTGCTTCGGATGATTACAGACCATTGAAACATACTCAGATTCTGAATCATAAGGACGGCACTTCAGAAGAAGCTTCGAAGATGGAATTCTCCTACGGCGTGGACAGATCTGAGGATGTAGCAGATCTCTGCGAAAAGTACGAGGAAGCAGAAAAAGCAGAAGGTGATGTACGTAATGTAACAGTTACTGCAGCTCCTGGCACAGAGCTGGAAAAGGATTATGCAATCACTGTTCCTGCAGATAATCACGTATGGATCATGCTTCATGATGATAGTTCTTATTACGTTTTGTATACAGATAAGGAATGTAAAGAATTGCATGAGCCAGAGGAAAATGTGAAAGGAGACACACATCTTTATGCAGAGATTAAGTCTTATGAGGATTATGAAGAGACAGAGGATGAAGTATGAGGAGTTTGAGAGTATTTATCCGGTAACAATATATCACAAAACAATACCATGGATTTACAATTCGTGTCATTTTCTGTCGTTTCGTGACAGAATTATTGAAAAAATTTATGTAAAGAAAGACATGGCACAGACAATACGTATGAATGGTGTGCACAGGGAGTAACTCCTGAGATAGACAGATTGCAGAATGTCGATATGGACGTAATAAAGTGGTGGTATGATACGTTTTCCAGGGGCGAAAGTATCATTATCACTGATATAGAAGATATCAAAGAAGAACATCGCGTATCATATGATATGTTAAAAGCGCAGAATGTGAGAAATGTGGTGGTATGTCCTTTGCGTTATAAAGATGAGATAAGTGGTTTTTTCGGTGTGGATAATCCTCCAAAGAGTGATTACAGGGGACTTACTACTTTTCTGGATATGATAGGAACGCTTCTTATCTCATTTCTGAAATTGCGTAATTCGTTTATAAAGTCAAATAAAGAGGCAAAGCTCAGCAGTTATTCGTCGCTTTCCAAAATCTATGCATCTATGTATTTGGTTGATGTGCAGACAAAAAGATATCATATTATAAAAATGACAGATCAGATTGCGGAATATTTGGGAAAAGATTTTAAAATGGGAGAATATGAAATCAGGGATGATTTTTGTGGATATATCAAGAATATCGCTGAGAAAATGTGTACGGAATCACAACTTCAGGAATCACTGGAGTTTGTAGATATCAGTACGCTGGAAGAACGGCTTCTTGGAGAAAACAGCATAACACATGAATTTACAGATAAAATATCAGGCTGGAACCGAAGCAGATTTATTCCTGTAGACTACGATGAAGATGGAAAACTTTTGCATGTACTTTTCTGTATTGAGTGTATAGAAGAAGAAAAAAAGCGTGAGAACAGGCTGATTTATCTGGCGCAGACAGATCTTATGACAGGATTATGTAATCGTGGAAGCGGAGAAAAAAAGATTACTGAATTTTTAAAGAAAAAAACAGGAGGATTGCTTTGCCTGATCGACTGTGACAAATTTAAATCCATCAATGATAATTACGGACACTCTGTAGGAGATAAGGTGATCATAGCCGTTGCGGAGAAACTACAGAAAACATGTCGTGACAGTGATGTGGTTTTGCGGCTCGGAGGTGATGAGTTCGCCATGTTTATACCGGGAATGCTGGAACAAAGGGTAGCAGAGAAATTTTTTGAGAGATTTTTTGAAAATATCCGACAGATAGATATCATAGAGATGCAGGGGAAGAACATAGAAATAAGTCTGGGTGCGTGTTTTTATGATGGATATGAAGAGGTTTCTTTTGATCAGTTATACAGAAAGGCTGACAGGGCAATGTATCAGAGCAAAAAGCAGAAGGGCTGCAGTGCTGTAATCTACGGGGAGGAGATGTGAAAAATTTCTGAGAGACTTCGATGTAGAGTTACGTAGCGAGGCGAGACAAAAGGAGGGGTCTATGAAAGAAAAGAAAGTAATTGATTACACCAGAACCTATCGAAGAATTGAGGCAGATAAAAAGAAATGTATTCTGTATATTGTCATACTGCTCCTGCTTGGTTTTCTGCTTATGTGGACTCAGATCGATGATCTGACCAGATGGATTCTTTTTTATAAGCGTACCCCGAAAGAGAACAAGTGTCAATCGCTATAATGTCCATTCGCGCAGAAAAATGTCCACTCGCGCAAATTCTATTGATTTTGGGAAAGCTACTTTCGATGATAATATATAAGAAAATATCTCAAAAGGGAAAGGAAATTTGTCAATGCAGAAAGTTCTGAAAGCAAAAGTCAGCTTGATTTTGAGCATTGTTTTGGTATTGGTCTCTATCTGGTAGACGATTGTAGCGAAATCAAGCCTTCTATAGGTAAAAATGATTCGTGAATAATGTAGGGAGGATGCGATAGAGTGAAACAAAACAAGAGAAGAACGGCTACTGTAGTATATATTTTTATATTTATGTTGACAGTATCCGGCTGTGTCAGAAAAGGAAAAGAACAGGACAAGGTATATCAGGAAACAGGAATGTTCGAGTGGTCAGAGGAAGCTGTTTGTGAACCGGAGGAGGCACTTTACCTTGCAAAAGAGCTTGGAATTACCAAGTGGTATCAGGAGACAAATGGAATGACAGAAGTGGAGGCTACAGGAAAATTTGTAAAAGCCTTACACAATAGGAAGATAGAAGTGTATGCACTCCTTGGCGCTGTAGAATGGGGATATGAAGAGGATGGAGCAACGCTGTTGGCACATCTGGAAAAAATCGTTCAGTATAATGTACAATCTTCAGAAAAAGAGAAGTTTGACGGAGTTATGTTGGATATAGAACCGTATATATCGGATTCCTGGAAAGAGAATCCGGAAGAGTATATGGACAGATATATAAGCTGTATGAAAAAAGGATATAAATTCGCTCAAAAAAATCATCTCCGTACAGCGATTTGTATACCACGGCATTATGACAATCAGGGATTGACGTCAGGGCTTGAAGAACTAATAAAAGAGACTTGTGATGAAGTAGCGGTTATGAATTATAGCTGCGGTAATGAAATCGAGGCAATCAGAACAGAGGCTGCGCTTTCTGAAAAATACGGAAAGGAGTTACATTGCATATTGGAGTTTCAGGAGGTTGGAAAGCATGGTCTTACAGAAAATAAAACTTATCGGAATAAGGGAATCGACAATGCAAAAGAGACTTGGGAGAAACTTCAGAAGGAATATAAAAATATAAATGTGACCAGAGATTATCATTGGAGCAGACCCGTAAGAGAGATGTTGGAGGAAAAGAATGCAGATTAAAAAGGTGTTTCGTCAGGAAAGAAAATTTCTAATAAGCGGGGAACAGTATTATCGTTTTAGCCGTCAGTTTGCTGAACTATTTAAAGAAGATTCTCATAACGGTAAGGATGGATATATGGTACGTTCCCTGTACTTCGATACATTGGGAAACAAAGATTTTGAAGAAAAATTGGCGGGTGTTGAGTGTCGCAGGAAAATGCGTCTGCGGATTTACAGTCCTCAAAGTAGGACAGCACTTTTAGAGATGAAACAAAAACAGGGAAGTAATCAGTTGAAGCGTTCCCTGACTATTTCCAGAGAACATGCTGAAGAATTAATGAAGGGACATTATGAAGTACTTCTTGAATATAGTGATCCTTTCGCAACGGAATGTTATGGTGTTCTTAAGACGAATTGTTATATACCGAAAGTCATTGTTGAATATAAGAGAATGGCGTTTGTTTTCAAAGAAAATGACACAAGGATTACCTTTGACAGCAATATATCAGCGTCAAAATTAACTGGAAGATTTTTGGAAGAATATGCAGGCTGTTTTCCAGTTATACATCCAGGGTGTGTAGTAATGGAGGTGAAATATAACAATTTTCTGTTGGCTTATATAAAAAATATTTTGCAAATCAGTAATAAAAGTGAGACGGCAGTCAGTAAATATGCACTTGCCCGTCAGGCAGTTTTTAGATTTTAAGGAGGAGAGAGTTAAATGAGAAGTTTTTTAAATGAATTAATTCAGCAGGTAGAAGTTTTAAGTATGACAGAAATATTAACACAAATTCTTGTTGCTGCGGCGTTGGGATTTGTGATTTATCTTTCATACTATATGTCACATACAGGTACAATATACAGTCGGAAGTTTAATACAAGCCTCGTTGTACTTGCTGTTCTGACAACAGTAGTTATGACGGCAATCGGTAATAACGTGGCGTTATCGCTCGGTATGGTAGGTGCTTTGTCAATTGTCCGTTTTAGGACGGCTATCAAGGATTCGAGAGATACGGTATATATTTTCTGGACAGTAGTAGTTGGTCTTACATGTGGAGTTGGAGATTACATAACAGCGGGAATCGGTAGTGCAATTGTATTTCTGATACTTCTCGTTCTTGGCAGAATTAAGAATGAAAGTCGTATGCTTTTGATTGTTCGGGGAGCAAGAAGTACGGATAAAAGAATTATGTCTGTTGTTAGTGAATATTTTTCACGGAGAATTGATCTGCGAGTTGAAAATACCACCGAACAGACAGTAGAACTGATTTATGAGATTCCGCTGAAAATATTTGAGAAAGCAAGCAACCGCGCAGAGAGTATTGCGGACTGCCTATATGAGATTGAACACGTGGAATATGTGAATGTAGTTGCTCAGGATGATGATATTAGTAACTAATAGTGTTAGTGTGTCATTCTTGAAACAGTCAAAGGAGGAATATTTTGAAAAACAAATATTGGGTACTGATTATAGCAGCACTTACAGTAATCGGTACGTTTTGGACTCAGACAGAACTGGGAGGGAAAAAATACAGAACACATCAACATAAAGAATATCTTTCAGTAGAAGATACAATCCCGGATGTACAGGAAGCCATAAATGCGGAACAAATATCAGAATCTCAGTATAACAGCGAGGCAGTAGACATAGAAAAATTAAAAACGCATTTGCCCGTGGTTAAAATAGAAACCTCTGAAGAAATTCCTGGAGTGCCATATTATGAAGAAGGATATTCACATAGAAAATATACGACTACGTCAGAAGGAGAAAGTGAACTTGCCGCAACGATGCAGATTATTGACAATCTGGATACATATAATACGGTCAATGACAAACCCGCAGTTAGTACAAGTATAAGAATAAGAGTCCGGGGAAATACCTCGAGATGGTTTGATAAAAAATCTTACGCTGTTACGACAGTAGATGGAGATGGTACTGAGCAGGATAGAAGGATAATGGGTATGGAGGCGGCACATGACTGGGCACTCCACGGCCCATTTTTAGATAAAACTCTGATGCGTAATTATATAGCTATGAATTTTTCTGGTGAGCTTATGGATTTTGCACCAGATGTCAGATTTTGTGAGGTGATTCTGAACGGGGCGTATCAGGGAGTTTATGTGATGATGGAAACTATCAGCAGGGGTAAAGGAAGAGTGGATATAGCGCGCCCAAACTTAACGAAAAATGTTACAGGCTACATTGTAGAAATTGATAATGCTACAAGTCTTCCGGTATCTGCACTGAATAATTTTACAAAATATGTATCTGTACTTAGAAAAGATTCATTTTTTGATCTTGTTTATCCGGGAGAAGAGCAGATTACACCTGCAATCAAGGACTACATTGAAAAAGATCTTAGCAAATTTGAAAAAGCGTTATATTCTTATGATTACGATACGCTTGCTTATGGATTTAATAATTATGTCGATATTGAAGAATTTGCTGACTATTTTATTATTGCAGAAGTATTTCTTCAGCATGATACGGGGAATCTGTCTACTTATTTTTATAAAGATGTAAATGGAAAAATCAAGCCATGTGTATGGGATTTTAACAATGATCTCGGCAATATAAGTACGGACAACGAAGATGACTTTCATATACGACAGTTTGTTTCTGTACAGGCACCATGGTTCTGGATGATGATAAAAGATGAGAACTATATCAATTTAATTATTGATAGATATAGGGAATTCCGACAGGGAATATTAAGCAATGAAAATATTTTGCAGTATATACAGGATGTAACAGAATATCAGGGAGAAGCTGTGAATCGGAATTATGCTGTATGGGGATATAGCTTTAATTCCGAGAATCTCGACAGTCGAAACAAGCTTCATCCAGATGAAAGAAATCCGGAAAGCTACGAGGAGGCTGTGGGTCAGATGACGGATGAGCTGATCGGGAGGTTGGAGTGGTTGGATGAGAATATTGAGGTATTAAAACAATACTGTCATGAATCTGCCGTTAAAAAATTTAACCACTGATCAGTTTTAACGGAAAAAGATGAGTCGTTTAAGATTACAGGAGATACATATGAAAAAGTTTATTATAGCATGTACAGCAGTCATTATAGCGGTGACCTGCTGGATGTTTGTTTCTGACAGGATAGGGAGTACCCTTAGTTTTAACATGAATAAAGAGGTTAAAACGTTTACAACAGTTTCAGACAAGGAGATTCTTGTGGATACTGGGAACGGAATGGAACCATTTGAAATACGCGGTGTTAATATGGGAGTGGGAATTCCTGGTCATTTTGCTACGGATTATGCTATTGATAAGGAAACCTATCTGAGATGGTTCCGGATGATTAAGGATATGGGAGCCAACTGTGTGAGGGTGTACACCCTGTTACAGGATGATTTTTATGATGCTGTCTGGGAATTTAATCATGATAATCCCGATCCACTTTATATTATCCATGGAGTATGGATCGATGATTATGTTCTTTACTCACACAGAGATGCCTACAGCAAAGATTTTCTTAATGAGTTTCTGAAGGATTCCAGGATTCTGGTGGATATGATACATGGAAATAAGCGTTTTTCACTAGGAGAAGATCTTGGGAGCGGGAGTTATACAAAAGATATTTCTCCATGGGTGCTGGGATATATCCTAGGTGTGGAGTGGGAAGATACAACAGTTGCTTTTACGGATCATATGCAGGAGGAAAGGGATTCGTATGAGGGGAAATATATGCGCACGACAGAAGAAGCAACGCCTTTTGAAGCAATGCTTGCGCAGGTAGGGGATAAGATTATAGAATACGAAACGGAAAAATATTCAAGTCAGCGTCTGATTGCTTTTTCTAACTGGCCAACAACAGATCCGCTTGAGTGGGATCAGATTGTAGAATGGTATTTTAGAAAATTTGAACAGGTGGATGTAGAGCATATAAAAACGACAGATGAGTTTCTATCAGGACAGTTTGCGTCTTACCATATCTATCCGTATTTCCCGGATTATCTCGGATTCATGGATGTTCTGGGAATGAAGATTGAAAGCAGAGAAGAATTTACAGACGAAGACGGGACGTTTAACTCATATAGGGCATATCTGACTGCAATAAACGCACATCATACCATGCCGGTTATTATCTCGGAATATGGAGTTCCTTCATCGAGAGGAAGAGCGCAGTCGGATCGAAATACAGGGCGTTCACAAGGTGGGATGAGCGAGGAGGAACAAGGAAAAGCACTAGTACAGTGCTACAAGGATATCATGGCATCAGGGTGCGCAGGATCTGTAGCGTTTACTTGGCAGGATGAATGGTTCAAGCGAACGTGGAACACTATGGCTTATACGGATTTGACAAAGACGTGTTACTGGAGTGACTATCAGACGAATGAACAGTATTTTGGTATTCTGTCTTTTGATCCGGGTGAAGTAGAGAGTGTCTGCTATGTTGACGGAGATGTTTCGGAATGGGAAGAAACAGATATAGTGATGGAGACGGATACCATGTCGCTTAGTTGCAAGTATGATGAAAAATATGTTTATTTCAGAGTTCACAAAGATGATTTTCACTTTGGAAATGAAACACTTTATGTTCCGATTGATACGACACCAAAATCAGGAAGCACAGCATGCGACGGTATAGCGCCGCTATTTGAACAAGAGGCGGATTTTGTACTGATTATTTCGGGGCGGGAGGATACCAAAATTCTTGTACAGGAAAGATATGAAGCGCTAAGAGCGATGTATTCTCAGAGAGTTTATGGTGAAGACGCATATCTAAATGTCCCTGAAAAAGATACTGGAAAATTTGTTCCGATACATCTGATGCTGCAGGTTGCAAATGATCCAAGTTTTGAAATCACCCCTGAAGGGTTTGAAAGTGCAGAAACTTTTGATACAGGAACACTTACGTATGGAAATGGGAATCCGGATTCGGCGGATTTCAACTCATTATCTGATTTTATTGTAAATGGGGATGAGATTGAGATCAGATTACCATGGTCTTTGTTGAACTTCTATAATCCTTCGGAGATGGTGATCCATGATGATTACTATGAAAATTATGGAATAGAAGGAATAGAAATTTCAGAGATGTATGCCGGTGTAGGGACAGATGCAAATGTGCAGTTTCCTATTAAAATGGGAACGGTTGAATTGAAAGGATGGGGCACAAATCCCACATGGCATGAACGATTAAAACAAGGATATTACGATCTGCAGGAATTGTGGAAGGATAAGGATTAAATCCTAAAGGGTGGTTAATATATGAAAGGGCGATAGTTTTCATGGTATTTCAAGTAAATTTGTTAATTTATTTATATATGGCCATATGTATATGTCTTTTATTGTTTAATTTGGTTTATTTCGCCAGAGACTTTTTTAAGAGAAAAAGAGATCCTGAAATGGTAAGAAAGTATATGAACAAACTTTGTGAAATGCTTGAAACATCAGGAGTCGAAAAGATATCCCAAAAAGAAGAAAAATTCTGGACTAGAAAATTGAGCAAAAGCTCTGGACTTATTTTATTCCAACAGGCAGTAGAAGAACTGGAAGCGAAGGGAAAACAGGAAGATATAGAAAAATGGGTCAGAAATAACAGAGATCTGTTCTATAAGCTCAGTAGTGCTTATATGAAAAAAAGAGGCATGGAGAAAGCACTTATGGCATACATCATAGAGCAGCATCATCTGTGTGGTCCGGGAGCCAGAGACCCGTTTGCACTTCAGATGGAATGGCTTGTATCGGATCATTCTATCTACTGCCGCGAAAATGCACTCTATGCCTTGTATGCTGGCGGACAGCCTGAACACGTGATAAAAGCATATCATATTTTGACTAGAATGCGGATAGAACACAGCTCAAAAATGGTAACAGATGGCTTGCTTTCTTTTCAAGGAGACAGGGAATTGCTGGCTGAAGAATTATGGAAAAACTGGACTCATTATTCAACATATTACAAAATATGTTTTGTAAACTTTTTCCGAATGATATCCGGAAACTTTACCGAACGACTACTTATTGTTCTTAAAGATGAAGAAAATGACAGAGAGCTTCGACTGGCAGTAATTCGTTATTTTCGAAAGTATAAGTATGACAAGGTGTGGGAATATCTGTGCTGTCTGGTTGAGGAGTGGCGTGAATCAGATTGGGAATATGCTGCGCTTAGTGCACTGGCCCTTGAATCGTATCCAGGGAAAAGGACTATAGACGCGTTGAAAAAAGGCTGTGAAAGTCGAAACTGGTATATTCGCTATAATAGTGCTCAGTCTCTTGGAAAATTAATTGATCACGAACAAAAAGGAAAGCTCATACAGAACGAAAAAGATATATATGCAAAAGAAATGATGGCATATAAATTTATGGGAACGGAGGAAAGTACAGATGATGGATGCGATTAAACTATTTTTGTTTTTTGTTGACGTTTTTTTTGTTATTTATTTGATTGGTTATAGCACTTTCCTTTTTTTGTCAGTTGTTGTAGGAGCATCGGAACTTTACGAGAAACGAATGGACGAAAAGATGAAAGGAACACTCCGTCATGATTTTTATATTCCCATCAGTATAATTGTTCCTGCACACAACGAAGAAATGACAGTTGTAGATACGGTTTTTTCACTTTTGGAACAGGATTATAAACTTTATGAAATTATCGTTGTAGATGATGGATCAACAGATCGAACAGTAGAATATCTGGTGGATTCTTTCCACATGAAAAGAATAAATAGGCCCATCAGAAAAAGAGTTCACTGCAAGAAGGAGCAGGCAATTTATGAAACAGTCTATAATGGGATTTCCATTACTTTGGTTCAAAAAGAAAATGGAGGTAAGGCAGACAGCCTGAATATGGGAATTAATATATCAAATTATCCATATTTTATTTGTATGGATGCGGATTCGATGTTGCAACGTAATTCTCTTTATGAAATCGCAAAACCGATACTGGAAGATGATAAAGTAGTAGCCTGTGGCGGGCAGATTGCTGTATCTAATGGTATCCGATTAGTAAAAGGCGAAGTAAGTGACTATAGTATGCCTAAAAAGTTGATCGTAGCAATGCAGGTGCTTGAATATGAGCGTTCGTTTCTTGCTTCCAGAATCTTTATGAACCGCTATAACGGAAACCTGATTATATCAGGGGCATTTGGCATATTTAAAAAAGAAACAGTTCTTCTTGCAGGTGGATATGACGATTCCACAATGGGAGAGGATATGGAACTTGTTGTGAAGCTTCATGTTTTCTGCAGATCAAATCATATTGATTATTCTATACAGTATGCGCCAGACGCAATCTGCTGGAGCCAGGTACCGAGAAATCTCAAAGATTTGATAAAACAAAGGAGACGATGGCATATCGGGCTTTTTGAAAGTCTGACAAAGTATAAAAATGCAGTAGGGAAAAAAGAGTACGGACTTTTAGGGGCGGTTTCGTTTCTATATTTTTGGATTTATGAACTGCTTTCGCCGTATATTGAAGTCTTTGGAATACTGACGATTATCCTTTCATATGTGGTAAATCTGGTTAACGAACCTTTTATGATATTGTTTTTTTTGGTATATGCAGCATTTGGGTGCATTCTTACGCTTATATCATTTTTCAGTCGACTGTATATGAGAAAAATGCGCATATCATGGAAGGATGTGTTGAAAGCTATACTTTTAAGTGGATTTGAACTGATAGGACTGCGATTTATTCTTATGATTGTGAGGATGAACGCGCTGATCGGGTATCGGAAATACAAAGATACATGGGGAACTCTTGAAAGAAAGAAGCTTAATAGAGAATAGTATGATATCGGTGGAGAAGGTTATATGAAAGATGGAAATGAAGGACACGGTATGAACAAGAAATACGAGAAATTTAAACTGGCAGTAGGAACAACTTTTGCGTTTTTTATTTTGGTGGCAGTAATGGGTATTGCTTTCGTTCAGAACCGTTATGCTGATGAAAATATACTTGAAGATGAACTGTTGGAAATTCAAGGAGATGAAAAATTTCATTATGTAGAAACCGGTATAACATATTGGCAGTATAAGGATACGGAAGGAGAACCGTCGATTGATAGCAACGGAAAACGCTGGAACGAAGCTGGATATCTGACAGAAGACTGGAAAGAGGCCAAGGGAAGTTTTGGGAGTTATTATGGAGAACTGAATGATCGTGTGGGAGGAAAATATCCCTCGAATCTGCTGAACTATTATTCTGCTAAAAAGAAGGCAGAAACATCTTGGAACAGGGTTTTTTCAGTAGAAAATACTACTGCACTAAAAAACGGAACAAACTGCATTGCAGTTGAGGTTCATCAGATACATGAAGACAGCTCTGATGTCTATTTTGACTTTAAGGAGTTTAAAGGAACGCCGGAATGGAATGAAGTGGAAACATTGGATGCCGATGGTCTTATCCTTCAGCCGGGTGATACAAACAACCAGATGCTGGTTAATTGGCTTACGCCTCAAAAAGGAGGTTATAATGTACAATACTGTAGAAAAGTAGATGACTTCTACAATTATACAGAGTTGGAAATGGAACGAGTTGAGATAGAAGGGCAGTATTGTTATAAGGCAAGATTATCGAATCTTCGAGCTGGTGAAACTTACAGCTATCGATTATGTAACAGAAAAAATGGTGCACATTCAGAAGTTTTTAATTTTACGACTGCAAAACAGGGAGAGGGAGTAAAGTTTTTATTTGTCGGAGATCCCCAGATTGGTGCCGGCGAAAGCGTACAGCAGGATGGAGAAGCGTGGAAGAGGACGCTGGAGGTGGGAAAGCACATTCTGCCGAATGCAGAATTTCTGATATCGGCAGGCGACCAAAGTGACAGTTCGAAAACGGATATAGCAATAGAAGAATACTATGAATTTAGAAGTCCGGATGAACTGAAAAATATACCAGTGGCGGTAAACAAAGGGAATCATGACACCGTAAAGGAGATTTATGAAGAGCAGTTTATGCCTCCAGGTGTATGGGATGATGCGAACTACTATTTTGCCCGTGACGGAGTTCTGTTTTTCGCATTGAATTCAAACAGCGGCAGTTACGCAACTCAGATAGAATATTTAAAAAAGGCGATTCAAAATACAAATCCGGAATGGATTATTGTTACTATGCATTATTCAATGTTTAGCGCAGGACCGCATTCAGATGAGGAAAAAATACTGAATCTCCGAAAAGTGTATAACGAGGCATTTTCTGAATTGGACGTAGACCTTGTATTGTCCGGTCATGATCATCTGTATGCGAGAACATACCTAATGAAAGGAATGAAGTCCACCGGAAATGCGTCCGGACTAAAAAAACAGGGGGAAACGCTATATCTGTCCGGAACATCTTCTACTGGAAGCAAGTTTTATGAGAAGGAGAGTGGAAAAAAAGGCTATATTGCCTTTTATGATGGAGAAACAGAAAAAACACCTCTGATTTCTGCTATTACAATACAGGGAAAGACACTTACAATCAAAACTGTGCGTACCACGGATATGAGTGTTTTTGATGAAATTACTATTAGAAAATAATTTTTTGTTCTGGAAGTGAAATGTTATAAATTGGATTGCACCAAATCGCTGCGCAATGGCCTGCCAAGGCTATGGCGCAGATTTTTATCACAGGAAATACAGGAATTGATGCTTTGCACTATACGGTGAGAAATGATTTTTATCATCCGGAGATAGAATGGGCAAAAGGCAGCAGACTGATTGCTGTGACAGCACACAGAAGGGAGAATCTGGGAGAACCCATGCGTGATATGTTCCGGGCTATACGCAGGATCGTGGAGGAATTTACAGATGTGAAGGTTATTTATCCTGTACATTTGAATCCGCAGGTCAGAAAATCGCAGATGAGGAATTCGGTGGATGTGAGAGAATACATCTGATCGAACCGTTGGATGTGGTAGAATTCCATAATCTGATGAAAGCCAGTTATCTGATCATGACAGACAGTGGCGGAATCCAGGAAGAAGCTCCTGCACTGGGAAAACCTGTACTGGTCATGAGAGATACAACAGAACGTCCGGAAGGTGTGGAAGCCGGAACCTTAAAGCTTGCAGGCACGAAGATGGAGGATATTTACAGAGAATGCAGGAGGCTTCTTACAGAGCCGGAGATTTACAGAAGGATGAGTGAGGCCAGAAATAAAGAATTGCCCCATGACTGAAACAGAGAAAAAAGCTGTTGGCAGATATCTGGACTGGCATACCGGGATTTTGCTGGAAACAGATGGGAAAATGGGAATCTACAGGAAAGAGAGTGGGAAACTTATTTATAAAGAAAAGGCTGATTCCGAAGACGGGTATCTTGGTATGTATCTTTTTCTTATGGGAAAATATCCGCTATATACAGGCGAAGCAGGATGGATATGCATGGAATGTGAGAAACTGTATGGATTATATGAAAGAAAAATAAAAACAGGATTTATACTGTGTGCATGATTTTGCGC
>QWCY01004676.1_pt1 | contig 13911 bp, 12 predicted proteins | sample 1972631 | NCBI WGS metagenome assembly QWCY01 (sample SAMN09866696, study PRJNA288562) | Human gut metagenome isolate pre1_stool, whole genome shotgun sequencing... | isolation source: gut | host: Homo sapiens | place: USA: California
ATGACCGACAGCCACACCTCGTTGGTGGCGTAGATGGCGGCCTCCTTCGGGTTCGAGCCGCGCTCGATATGCGTCGTAATGTTCTCCAGAACCACGATGGCGTCGTCGACCACCATACCGATGGCGATGGAGAGCGAACTCATCGTAATGATGTTCAGCGTATCGCCCGACGCGAGGATGTAAATCAGCGCGGAGAGCAGCGATATAGGAATCGTCAGCACGATGATAATCGTGGCACGCCAGCGACCGAGCGACATCATCACGACAATCATCACGACGATGAACGTAATCATAATCGTATCTACCAGCGAATCGGCTGTATCGAGGATGTTGTCCGAAGTGTCGATGAACGGAACAACGCTCACGTCGGAAGGCAGCGTAGGCAGAATCTCCTCCAACTTCGCCTTCACCTTCTGGGAAATCTCCACGGAGTTCGCGCCGGTCTGCTTCTGCACAATCATTATACCGCTGCGCTTGCCGTTGTTGAAACTCTCCTGCGTGCGCTCCTCCTGCGTATCGGTAACGGTGGCGACGTCGCGCAGATATATGTTGGCTCCGTTGCGCGTGCCGATGACTATGTCGAGCATCTCCGCCGCATCGTCGAACTCCTGGTCGACACGGAGCGAATAGGTATTGGAACCGATATCCATCGTACCGCCCGGAATCGAACGGTTCTCGTAGGCTATCACCTGGGCGATGCCCTCGATAGTCATTCCGTAGGCTTCGAGTTTGTACGGGTCGCAGTAAATCTGAATCTGACGCTCCGGAATACCCTGCACCGACACCGTACCGACACCGCTGACACGCGCCAAAGGCGTCGAAACGCGGTCGTCGATGATTTTGTAGAGTCCGCTCCAACTCTCGTCCGCCTTGATGGTCATCAGGAGAATCGGAATATCGTCGGTACCGAACTTGAAGATAATCGGCGTAACGACATCGTCAGGCAGATTGTTGGTCACCATGTCGAGTTTGTCGCGGATATTCGCCGTAGCGACCTCCACGTCCGTTCCGTACTCGAATTCGAGCGTAACGACGGATATGTTCTCCTTCGATTTGGAGGTGATGTGTTTGAGGTGGTCCACACTGTTGAGGACATTCTCCATCGGTTTGGTAACGTTCTCCTCAATATCCACCGCACTCGCACCCGGATATGCGGTGATTACCATAATCTGCGTGGTATCGATATGCGGGAACAAATCGATAGGCAGTTTCATGAAGGAGAATATTCCGAATATGGCGATTGCAGCGAATATCAGAATCGTCGAAATCGGATTATGTACTGCTGTCTTGTAAATATTCATCGTCGGATGTTATTTAAGTTCGACTTTCGCACCGTTCGACAATGCGTTCTGACCGATAACGACCACCTTGTCGCCGTTCTCGACACCCGAAAGGACCTCGTACTCGGCATCCATTCTGCGACCGAGTTCGACCTTGCTGTAACGCACCGTACCGTCGGCAGGATTGTAGATATATACGTAGCGGTCGCCCGAACCCATCAGTTTGAGAATGGCACGGTCGGAAATCACGACATGTTTCGCAACGTCGTAAGGCAGCGTAACGCGGGCGAACATACCCGGACGGATGCGCTCGTCGCTGTTCGGCAGCGAAACCTCGACCTGGAACGTGCGCGTGGAGTTGTCCACGGTCGGATAGATGCGCGTTACCTTGCCGGTGAACTGCTCGTCGCCGTAGGCGTCGAACGTAACGTAGATTTTCATGCCGCGCCTTACCTTCGAGAAGAGGCTCTCCGACACGTTAATCATTATTTTCACCGGACGAATCTGTTCCACGACGAGAATAGGACTGCTACCCGCCATATCGCCGTTATCGTAGTTGCGGGCGGAAACGATACCTGCAACCGGCGAAACGAGCGTCGTATTTTCGAGCAGATTGTCGTATGTCGACTTGGCTACGTCGTACTGCAAGCGGCGTGCGTCCCACTCCGACTTGGATGCGCCGCCGAACTCGTAAAGTTCGTTGGTACGCTCGTACTCTATCAATGCGTTATCCATCTGTGCCTTCGCCTGCACCAGCGACGAACGGTCGAGTTCGACGAGCAACTGACCCGCCTTCACACGGTCGCCGACATCCACCAGAATGCGGGAAATACGGCGCGGCTGCTGCGGCGCGATATTGTTCACCACGTCAGCCTCGACCGTACCGGTAAACACGGTCTGTTGAATTACATCGCGGCTCGATACCGTTTCGACCGCTACCGACGGAATCGTCTCCGTCTGCTCCTGCACAGCCTTTTTCTCCTTGCACGAAACGCCTGCCATCGCAACAGCGGCGATAAGCAACGACTTGAAAATTGTCTTCATAACTCTTTATCCTGTTTTTATTTATTTTCGAATTTTCCCAAAACCTTATCCAAAGCGACTTTCGATGTCAGGAAGTTGTACACCGACTGGTTGCGGCTCAACTCCGCCTGCGTGAGAGCCAACTGCGAGTTGTCCACCTCGACGAGCGTTCCGCTTCCGATTTCGTAACGCTTTACCGAGATGTCATATCCGCGCTGCGCCTGCTCGACCGTCGCATTAGCCGAGTGGAACTGCTTGACGCTCGTATCCATGTTGTTTATGTACTGCACGATAGCCACTCTCAACTGGCGTTCGGTATTTTCGCGCTGCAACTGGATGTTCGACAGGTTCAGCCGCGCCTGACGCGTTGCCGCACGCTTCGCGTTGCCGGCGAAAATCGGAATGTTGAGTTGCACGCCCGCATACGAATAGGGATTCCATGCGTCGCGGACGAAGAACTTGCCGTCGTTGCCGAGCGCGGTATAGAGGTACGCCGCGTTTATCGACAGCGTAGGCACGTTAGCCATCTTGGTAAGTTTCAACGCCTTCTGCAACTGCTGCTCCTGAATGTCGAACTGCTTCATCGTCGAGTTGTCTTCGAGGTTGAGTTGCGCCAAATCGTAGCCGTAACTCATAGCCGACTCATAGTCCATGAGCGAACCCGCCACGTCGATATTCTTCTGCAAGTCGATGCCCAGCAGAGCCTTCAACTGCCACAGCGTGAGCGTAACGCTGTTCTCCGCCTCGAACACGTTCGGAATTGCGTTCTGCACCGTAACGTTCGACGTGATGAGGTCGTATTCCGACACCGAACCGACGTCGTATTTCTTCTTCACGTTCTTGTTATTCTCCACGGCATTGTCGTACACGCGCTTGTAGAGTGCAAGCGACTCTTTCGCCATCAGAGCCGAATAGTATGCCTTCGCGACCTGCTCGACCATGTCCAGACGCGACGAACGCGCCTTCTCGACCGCGAGTTCCACGTCGAGAGCCGATATTTTGAGGCTCGTCCACAACTGTGCATTGACAATCGGCATCGCAGCGGTAACGCCTCCGTTGAACGAATTATCGCTTCCGACCTTTATGGACTGCGTCTGACCGCCGAAATCCATGCTCATCGTCTGCTTTTCTATCACGCGCTGGTACTGTGCCATAGCGTCGATTTGCGGATAGAGGCTCGCATAAGTCCCCTGCTTCGCATAACGCTTAATCTCAATCTCCTGGTCGGCGATTTTGATTGTCGGGTTCTCGCTCAGCGCAATCTCCAATGCCTGCTCCAAAGTCAGAGTTACGACCTCGCCCTGCGGTGTCTGTGCCGCCGCAGCGAACACGGTCATAACCGAACCTAAAACTAAAACCAATCTTCTCATATTCATTCTGTCTGTATAATATGTTCCGTAATTAAAAGTCGTACAGTTTTTTCTCCTTCACGAGCCTGTCTATCTGCCGCACGCCCTCTTCGGTCGCTATTCCGCGGAAGAAATTGACTATCGTATACATGAATGCACCCTTTTCCGTAACGCCTTCGGGCAGTATAATATTGTTCCGCTGTCCGAAAACGCCCGTTGCGGTGTAATAAAAAATCGTTATGGAGAGGTCTACATTGATATTACTGTTGATAAGACCGAAATCGATGTAACTCAATATCACTTCGCGGAGACGGCTTACCCCCCCCCTTATATGTTCCACTCTGATGCGGTCGAAAACCGCCGGATAGAACTTTTGGAGGTTCGTCATCATGCGGTGATGGCGTTCGCCTCCGTCGAGCATCAGTTTGAATCCGTTGAACAGTGCTTCGAGTCTGTCGTCGCAATCCGCAGTGGTTTCGGCGACCATGCGCAACTGCTCGTCCATCAGATACTTCATGCACAGGTAAATCAACTCCTCCTTGTCGGTAAACATCTCGTACAGCGTACGTTTCGATATACCGAGCGTATGGGCTATATCGTCCATGCGAATGGACTTTATACCCAGTTCGACGAACATCCGTGCGGTCTGCTCTATGATTCTTTCTCGCTGCGACATAATTTCACCTTATTCCGACTGCAAATATAGGCAAGAAAACTTTATAAACAATAAAAGTTTTCAAGTTTTATGCGTTTTTTCACCGCACAAACTGTTCCGTTTCGCGCATACGCGAAAAACGGAGTTGCTGTCATAAGGTTGTTGGGGGGGGGTAAGGCAGAGTCCTTAAAGACTTTAAGGTCGTTAGGGGCGCAGGGAGATTCGCCCGTCGGCTACCTGCGCCGTATCTTCCGGAAAGGCAGTTTCAGCACTCCGAAGAACGCTTCGCCGAATATTCCGCCCGACATCTTCGACGTTCCGGCTTCGCGGTCGACGAAGATTATCGACTCCTCGCCGATGCGGAAACCGAGTTTCCATGCCGTATACTTCATCTCTATCTGGAATCCGTAGCCCACCATCCGCACGCCGTCGAGGTCTATCGTCTGCAACACCTCGCGGCGGTAGCCGACGAAACCCGCCGTAGCGTCGCACACTGGCATTCCCGTAACGATGCGCACGTACCGCGACGCAAAATAGGACATCAGCAGCCGCGACAGAGGCCAGTTCACGACATTCACGCCGCGCACGTAGCGCGAGCCGACGACGACATCCGAATCGGTTTCGAGCCGTCGCACGAGCCGCAGCAGGTCGTCGGGATTGTGCGAAAAGTCGCAGTCCATCTCGAATATCATGTCGTAGCCGTGTTCCAACGCCCAGCGGAATCCCGCGATATACGCCGTACCCAGACCCAGTTTGCCGCTGCGGCGGATAAGGTGTATGCGGTCGGAGGCAATCATGCGCTCGCCCTCGATGATTTCGGCGGTGCCGTCGGGCGAACCGTCGTCCACGAAAAGCATCTCGAATCCGCCGTCGAGCGAAAGCACCTTCTTTATCATCCGCGCGACGTTCTCGCGTTCGTTGTATGTCGGAATAATGACGAGTTTACGCATAATCACATCAGTTTATCGAATCGGCGTATGCCGAACAAATATCTCAACACAATCGTACCTTTATATATATACGGCGACTCGGCGACCGCACCGCCCCTTATCACCCGCCGTTCGCACGCAAGCCGACGATGCCATTTCGCGAAATCGCGATACGCCGCGAAAACAGCCTTGAATCCGCCCGTATTTCCTCCGAGCAAATAACCTGCCGCCGCCGCCAGGTCGAGTAGCGGTCGCACCACCGCCACGACTGCACGCTGCACGGACGGGGCGCAGCGGTAGAGCATCGCGAGGTTGTTGCGGTGGTTCAGAAATATCTTGCGCGGCGAGCCGTTCGCCAGAGTTCCGCCGCCGAGGTGGTAAACCCTGCTTTCAGGCACGACATCAACGCCGTAGCCCGCCAACTGCACACGCCAGCAGAAATCGATTTCCTCCATGTGGGCGAAAAACTCGCCGCACAGTCCGCCGAGCGAGCGGTAGACATCGGCTCGGCAGCACAGAGCCGCGCCGCCGACCCAGAACACCCTGCGGCGGTCGTCGTACTGCCCCTCGTCGCGTTCGGTGCGGTTCAGAATCCTTCCGCGGCAGAACGGATAGCCGAGCCAATCCATATAGCCGCCTGCCGCACCCGCATACTCGAAGCGGTCGCGGTCGGTGTACGACAATATCTTCGGTGCGACCACCGCAACTGTCGGGTCGCTCTCCAAAGCCGCTGTCAGCGGTTCGAGCCACCCTTCGGGCGTTTCGACATCCGAGTTCAGCAGCACGAACGCATCGTAGCCCTCCAATTCGCCCAGCGCACGGTTATAGCCCTCGGCGAACCCGTAGTTGCGGTCGAGCGCAATCCACCGCACGGTCGGGAATCCGCTCCGCACGACCTCCTCCGAACCGTCGGTCGAGCCGTTGTCGGCGACGACGATGTCCGCCGACGGCGTGTTAGCCGCCACCGACGGCAGAAAACGGCGCAGATGGTCGGCACCGTTCCAGTTGAGTATGACTACCGCGGTCTTCATCCGTTGCTTCTGTCTCTGATTACCGTTCCGTCGGCTCCGCGGCGGAATTTCCAGCGGTTGTGCGACCACATCCACAATTCGGGGCGACGCTCGATGGTCTTTTCGAGACACCGCACGTAGCGTTCCGTAATTTCGTACTGTCCGACAGGTTCGCTGCCGTCGTATATGAGTTTGTATTCGCCGTGGTAGTATCCGCGGCGGATGCGGTTCATTTCGAGATAGTACACCGGCAGTCCGAATTTCATCGCCAACTGTTCGCCGCCGTCGAAGAACAGCGAATCGTGATTCAGGAACCGATACCAATGCACATCGCCATGCGGCGGGCTGTTCTGGTCGGAGATAAGCCCTATGAGTAGGTTGCGACCGTCGATGCCGTCGCGGTGCGACATGTAGAAGCGCATGAAAAGTTTGCTCGACACCGGTTCGACCGAATCGGTGCGGCGCAGACGCATATAGAAATCGTCCATCGCCTCGTTCTTGATGCTGTGGTACGCCACGACCAGATGATGGTCGGTCATCCACAGCGACGCGAACGAATCGTACTCCCAGAATCCGTAATGCGAGGTCAGCACGACGACATTACGTCCCGCGACCGTCTCCCTCATATCCGCTGCGCCGCGGAACGTTACGCGGCGTGCGCGTTCGGCGTCGCTCATACCGGCGAGCGTAAGCGTATTGACGACCATCTCGGCGAGCGTGCCGTAGTAGTCGTTGCAGATTTTCACGATTTCGCGCCCGCTCTTTTCGGGGAACGAGTCCGACAACTGACGGATTATCAGTCTGCGGCGATAGCGTATGACGTACCGGAGGACGACGCGGATTATCTCCGCCAACACGTAGTACTGGAACCAATAGGGCAATACGGCGACCGAGCGGCTGAAAAGCCACAGTCCCTCGGTCCTCAACCTCTGTATCGCTCTGCCGATTCTTTCGCCCATAACCACTGTACGTTACTCTTCGCTCTCCTCCGCATCTTCGGCGGCGCGGCGTTTCAGCCCCTTGCCCGAAAGCACGATTACGAACTCGCCTTTCGGTTCGTGCGCACGGAAATATTCGGCGGTTTCGGCAAGCGTGCCGCGAACCGTCTGTTCGAATTTCTTGGTAATCTCCCTCGACACCGACACCATCCGCTCCGCGCCGAACACCTCCGCCATCTGTTCGAGGCATTTCACCACCCTGAACGGAGATTCATAGAAAATAATTGTGCGCTCCTCGTCGCGCAACTCCTCCAATCGCTTCATGCGCCCCTTCTTCTGCGGCAGGAAGCCCTCGAAACAGAATTTGTCGCACGGGAATCCGCTCTGCACGAGCGCGGGGATGAGAGCCGTCGCCCCGGGGAGCGTCTCCACCTCGATTCCGTGTTCGATGCACGTGCGCACGAGCAGGAATCCCGGGTCGGAAATACCGGGTGTACCGGCATCGGACACCAATGCCACGTTGCGTCCCGAAGCGATGGTTTCGGCGAGCATGCCGACCGTCGCGTGTTCGTTGAACTTGTGGTGCGACCGCAGCGGCTTCTCGATGCCGAGATGTTTGAGCAGGAACGAACTCGTCCGCGTATCCTCGGCGAGGATGAAATCGACCTCCTGCAACACCTTGACCGCCCGCAGCGTTATGTCGTCGAGGTTGCCTATCGGAGTGGGGACTATATAGAGTTTCGACATGTTCTATTTGCGGAATTTACGCTGTATCAGATTCATTATCAGTTTCGCTCCGTCCGACGTGCTGCGCCACGAATAGTTCTCGACGATATGCACCATGCAGTCGTCGAGGTTGTCGAACGAGTCGATTGCGACAATCGCCTTTTCGTATGCCGCCGCATCGCCGCCGAATAGGTCGCGGATAAGCAGAAATCGGTCGTTGATACCTATCGCCGCCCGCAGCGACGCCACGGGAGCGGCTTCGGATATGTCCTTCGCCCGCGCGATGCTCTCGCCCAAAGTGTGGACATCGGCACGCAGCACGTCGCCGAGCACCATTTCGTCGTCGATTGCAGGCATCACGACCGGTTCGGGCATTTCATCGCCGGACGCATCACCATATTTCGTTTCAGGATTCTTCGGTTCGCTATCTTCCGGCGCACCGGTTTCCGCAAATTCCTCCGCATGTTTCTCCGCCGCCGCAGTTTCCGACGCGGGTTCGGACTTTATCTCCGGTGCGGGATTCGTTTTCGGTTCGGGATTTATTTTCGGTTCGGGTTTGCGCTCGTCCGCGCGCTCCGCAATCACGGTCGGCATTTCGTCGTCATAGAGCGACATCAGCACCCGTCGGCGCGACGAACGCGGCAGCACCACCTCGTCGTCGCCGAACAGCGACTGTTCGGGCTTGCGGCTTTCGGAGTGATTTTCCGCATGGCTTTCTGCGTGATTTTCGGCTGTGTCACAAGTTGTCGCAACTATTTCGCCAACCGTTTCATCTGCATACACTTTCGTCTCATCGGCGGTCTGCACCGCTTCCGGTTCGGGAACGTTTTCCTCCTCCGTTTCGGATGCCGTCTCCGGTTCAGCCGCCGGTTCGAAGGTCGGTTCGGCAGTCTGTTCCTGCGGCAACGCCTCGTCTGCCGGTTCGTCCTCGTCGTCAGACATTATCAGTTCGACCTCTATTTCGGGTTCTTCCGATTCGTTTTCGTCTGCCGCGTTCTTCTCACGCACCGGTTCTTCCGTTATGACCGGCGGAACGACAACCGCGGCAGGCTCGTCCGCCTTTCCGTTCACGGCAACCGTGCCGCCGAAGCGGATTTCCGAATAGATGCGCCGCAACTCTTCGAGCGCAATATCGCGCTCCAACTCCGTTACGCCCGCATTCTCCCAGCCCTCGACGAGCGACTGCAAACGCGCAACAGCGGCTTTTATATCACCAAAATCCATAGATTTCGCAATTTATACATTCAATTTTCAAAGTTATGAAAAATTTGCGAATCGGCAATAAACAAAAAGGCAATATAGGTAGAATAGGTATTATAGGTAAAATAAGTCTATTTTACCTATTCTGCTTATAGTACCTATGTTCTGCAAAGATAACCCGTCTACCGGACGCTATTTCTGGCGGAAATAAATCTGCATCGGGACGCCAGAGAAATCCCAGTGTTCGCGAATCGCGTTTTCGAGGAAGCGGCGGTAGTTCTCGCGGATATACTGCGGCAGGTTGCAGAAAAAGACGAACTGCGGCGTCGGCGTCGGCAACTGCATAGCATACTTGATGCGGATATACTTGCCCTTCGTCGACGGCGGCGGCGTCTCCTCGATTATCGGCAGTATGAAGTCGTTGAACTCCGACGTCGGGATACGGCGGCTGCGCGACTTGCATACGCGGATAGCCGTCTGCAAAACCTCCAATATGCGCTGTTTGTTGAGTACCGAGGTGAAGATAATCGGAATGTCGTTGAACGGCGAGAGCCGCTTTTCGAGGAACTCGCGCCACTCCTTCATCGTGTTGTTGCCCTTCTCAACCAAATCCCACTTGTTCACCACGATAACGCAGCCCTTGCGGTTGCGGACAATCAGATTGTGGATGTTCAGGTCCTGCGATTCGAGCCCCTGCTGCGCATCGAGCATCAGGATGCAGACGTCCGAAGCCTCGATGGCGCGAATCGAACGCATCACCGAATAGAATTCCAAATCCTCCATCGTCTTGCCCTTCTTGCGCATACCCGCGGTATCGACCAGATAGAAATCCATGCCGTACTTGTTGTAGCGCGTATGAATCGAATCGCGCGTCGTGCCGGCAATGTCGGTAACGATGTTGCGCTCCTCGCCGAGCAGGGCATTGGTCATCGACGACTTGCCGACGTTCGGACGACCGACGATGGTTATGCGCGGCAAATCCTCCTCGTGTTCCGCCTCGCAGTCCTCCGGCAGATGGCGCAGTATCTCGTCCATCAAATCGCCCGTTCCGCTGCCCGACATCGAACTGATGCACATCGGGTCGCCCAGACCGAGCGAGTAGAACTCGTGCGACGAGTAGATGAGGTCGTAATTGTCCACCTTGTTGCAGACGAGGATGGTGCGTTTCTTCGCGCGGCGCAGAATCTCAGCCATCATCATGTCGAGGTCGGTGATGCCCGTGGTAACCTCGACGAGGAACAGAATCACGTCCGCCTCCTCGATAGCCAGCAGCACCTGCTTGCGGATTTCGTCCTCGAAGATGTCGTCGCTGTTCACGGCATAACCGCCGGTATCGATGACGGAAAATTCGCGACCGTTCCAGTCCGTCTTTCCGTAATGGCGATCGCGCGTCGTACCCGCCGCGGCATCGACAATCGCCTGCCGCTGTCCGACCAGACGGTTGAAGAGCGTACTTTTGCCCACGTTCGGGCGACCTACTATTGCAACAAGACTCATAATTATCCCAAAATTTGTGCGACGCAAAGATAATCCTAAATTCGCAGACAAAAAAATTTAGAGCCGCAAGCCGGCGGATTTTCAAAAATTTCACTATTTTTGGAGGGTTATATGCACCGTCCGCAACCGGATGCGGGCGGCTAAAAAGCGAATTTTATGAAAAAGGCATTGTTGATAATAACTACCGTCGCTCTCATGCTCGCGGCAGGCATAGGCGACGCCGCAGCCGAAAATCGTAACGACGGCAAAAAGCGCAAGGGCGGAGGAGTGAAGTTGAGTACCGAATGGGGATTCGTCGCCGGCGTGTCGTATCCGTGGATAAACTACGACACACAGGCGTTCCCGACGCTGCAAATCAACCCCAAGATGGGTGTTTCGGCGGGATTCCACATGGCGTTGAAATTCGGAAAGACGCTCGCGCTGCAACCCGAACTGATATACACCTACTCGCCGATGCGGATGCGGAATCCGGCGGAGAAGTTCAGTTCGCGAATCAAGGCGCAGACGCTGCAAGTGCCGGTACTCTTCTCGGTGCGGTTCTGGGTTATGCGTCTGAATGTCGGACCCGTCATCACGCTGATGGACAACCCTACGTACAAGGACAACGGCGGAGAAAAGGTGATGTTCGGTCGCATCTACCCCACTTTCTCCTACACGGCGGGGGCGAGCGTGTGCGTGCTGCGGCATCTGCTCATCGACCTGCGCTACAACGGCAGATTCAACAAGTCGTCGAACTTCGTCTCCTACGATGCGTCGCACGAAGGATTCGACATCAAGACATCGACCCATAACGTTCAACTCAAAATAGGTTATCTGTTCTAACTACAATGACGGAAGCGGTAAGCAGGGAAATAACGGTAGAGAATGTGGATACGCGCGAACTCTACGGCGCGAAAAACGTATATTTGGAGCAAATCAAGGCTCTGCACCCAAAACTTAAAATCATCGTCCGCGGCTCTTCGCTGAAAGTACTCGGCTCGAAGGGCGAGACCGAGCGGTTCGAACGGCGCATGAAGGGTCTTATCGACTATTTCGACCGCTACGGGCATATCTCGAAGGAGGTTGTCGAGCAGTCGTTCGCCGGAGGTCTTACCGACAGCGACCGCAGGCAGTCCGAGGGCGGCGACCGCGAAGCGATAGTCTACGGCAACAACGGCATAGTCGTCAAGGCGCGCACCGAGAACCAGCGCAAACTGGTCGAACTCTACGACCGCAGCGACCTTATCTTCGCGACGGGACCCGCGGGCTCGGGCAAGACCTACACGGCAATCGCACTTGCCGTCAGGGCATTGCGCGACAAGCAGGTGCGGCGCGTGATACTGACGCGTCCGGCGGTCGAGGCGGGCGAGAAACTCGGATTCCTGCCGGGCGACCTCAAAGAGAAACTCGACCCCTATCTGCAACCGCTCTACGACGCGCTGAACGACATGATTCCCGCGGCGAAACTCCAAAAGTTCATGGAGGACGGCACCGTCCAGATTGCGCCGCTCGCCTACATGCGCGGACGGACGCTCGACAATGCGTTCGTGATTCTCGACGAGGCGCAGAACACGACGATGTCGCAGATAAAGATGTTCCTGACACGCATGGGGCGCAACGCGAAGTTCATCGTTACGGGCGACGTAACGCAGGTAGACCTGCCGCGGCGCAGCGACAGCGGACTGGTGCGCGCGATGCAGACGGTGCGCGGCATCGAGGGCATCGGCTTCGTCGAGTTCGACAAGCACGACATCGTCCGCCACGAACTGGTCAAGCATATCGTCGATGCCTTCGACCGCCGCGACAGGGAAGCGGAGAAAGAGGCGGAGAGGGAGGAAAGACATTAACGACATTAAGGTCTTTAAGGACATTAGGGTCATTAGGGACTTTAAGGACTCTAATGCCGTTAATGATTACACCCCGTTTTCTACAATCCGCTTCAACCTCTCGTATTCCGCCCGGAACTCCTTCATCAAACGGGCGTTGGTTTCGTCGATGTGCTTGCGCATTCGTTTCGCATCCGCGTCCGTAAAACCGTACTTTGCCATTGTCGCATCGTCCGTAATCAGCGGATTGCCCTCCGACATCGCCTGCCGGCAGATATGCGCCAAAATGTGCGGGAATTCTTCGATGATATTTTCGACTTTGAGGTCTTCCACATACAGCATCTCCAACGTCGGCTCGTCGTCATCTTCTTCATCGTCCGTCGGTTTGGGTTTGCCGTTGAAGCCGTAAAGGTGCATACACAGTGCGAAAGCATCCTCTTTTGGGTCGAAATCGTCGTACCGCCGCTCGAAGTCCGCGACCGACATATCCTCGAAGTCAAGACGCTCCGCGCCCTCACGGATTATAATTATCGAAGATTTAGAGGCGTTGTGCATCAGTGTATATAGCCAATGGCTGTCGAGTTTCAGGTCGTCGAGAAACTGTTTCAGGTCGTGTTTGAGAATGTCTGTTTTGTCGAAAATCATAGTTTTATGGTTTATTAGGTCGGTTCTTGAAAAAAGCGGCATTCGTCTCCGTTGTCCATAAGACGGTCTTCCTCCGCACTATCGATTACCGAATGCCGCTGTTGCAATGGCGTTAAGGTCGTTAAAGTCTTTAAGGTCTTTAAGGTCTTTAAGGTCTTTAAGGAGATTATACAAAAAAAGCAAGGAGCGCGACAACATTTCATCTCGAAGGTATTAGGAAACCCTGGTTAAGAAATGTACCGCGCCCTTGCAAGTCCTGCCCTAACGGGCAGAACATAACAAGGACTGGCAACATCTATACCTTAACCTTTGAAAAGTTCCTAATTTTTCGAAATGGTATAAAGAGTTGCGTCTCTTAATATGTCTTGTCGGCTATGCCGAATTATTCAATTGCAAAGGTAGCATAATTTCTGTATATGTTAAGGTTCACAATGCAAATATAATAAAATTAATTATTCTGTCTATATAGATAGAGTAAATTATCTATCAGAGAGCGCATTTTTGTAATGTGAAAAGTAAAAAGGCTAAAAGAACCGATGAAAAGTTGTCCGAATTGATTATATCTCGGATGAAAGAATTGCGTTCTACCTATGGCATTACACAAGAGGTTCTTATAGAACATACGGGATTAGACATTTTTCATTTTGAAAACGGTTCCAAAAATCCGACTACGACATCATTATCAATTCTTTGTAGATTCTATAAAATTTCTTTGGGAGATTTTTTCGCTCCGATGAACTATCCGGAAAAAGAATAATTCCTTAACAATATTAAAGTCTTTAAGGACATTAAAGCGGCAAACCATAAGGTTTGTCGCGCGACGTTAAAGACTTTAAGGTCGTTAAGGTCATTAG
>QWCY01004677.1_pt1 | contig 13906 bp, 8 predicted proteins | sample 1972631 | NCBI WGS metagenome assembly QWCY01 (sample SAMN09866696, study PRJNA288562) | Human gut metagenome isolate pre1_stool, whole genome shotgun sequencing... | isolation source: gut | host: Homo sapiens | place: USA: California
ACGTGTACGGAAGAAAGCGGAAAAATGATCGTATCAGTCGGCAGCGGGCACGACCCGAATAGCTGTTTGGCTGGCGTGGCTGATACCTACCCTGGTGCGGATGCTTATATTGACGAAGCGTCTGCTGTAGAGAAAATCTGTGTTGAGCTTGTTGGAGAGACAACGGTTGATATACTTATTCAGCGGGGCGGGAAAAATCCTCAAGATGATGTTACACCACCTGTGATCACATTGGCCGATAACGGCGTAGAACGTACAAGCGATGCTACCGCCACCATCAGGTTTACCTCCAGCGAAGCTGGTACGGTTTACTATTCACTCGTTTCTGCCGATGCTGTGGACACGTCCGCCACTGGTACGACGATGGTCAGCGGCGATAATACATTGGATATTGTCGGACTGACTACTGGAGAGGCGAAGGTTTATATTAAGGCAAAAGACGCTTCGGGGAATGTTACCGAGTCCGTTCTGGAAGTTACGGTTCCGGCCTATGTGCCTACGTATGAGGTCCTATTAACATCGATTACTCCTGCAATGTATAATCAAGGATATCGCTATGTCAGTGCGACAGCGGCCGGACTTCCGTTAAAGTCAAATGATGATCCATACATGTGCATATATAAGGGAGCACAGGCAGGACAAACGGTCAAGGTCACGCTTCTCATTCCGGAGGCCGATAAGGAACTCGAATCGATTTCCCTGACTACGAATGACGGGAATAATACGCCGATCGACGTGACAGTTGACGGCACAGAGAACAGTTTCAGCTTTACCATGCCGGCGGCCAATGTACGTGTAGATAGTTTTACCATCAAAGACTCCGTTGTAGTAAGGTATAACTTGAAAGCAGACGTTTCCCTGCTGTACGAAAATCTCGAAGATTTAGCCGGAAATCGCCAAGGCACAGTGACCTTCACCGATGCCGACAGAGTAACGCTGGTGCAGGCCAAGCCTCGTCAGCAGGTAACCGTGACCGCCGATCCGAAACCGTATACGGCGGGTGATATGTTCAAGCGGGAATTTGTGCGCTGGAAAGTCATTGATGGCATCGAGGTCAGTCCCGAGGATCAGATGAAACCGTCCTTCACTTTTGAGATGCCGGAAAACGATGTCTATTTGTTTGCGGAATTCAAAAATGTCGGAACGGAGATCACCTGGGGCACAAAAATCGACAATGTCATCGGCAATGTGACGAGAGTTAGTCTGTCAGGAGTTGCCAGCGAGAGAAGCCCCTTTACTTTTGCCGAAGGTGCAGAGTTGGGTGCTGTCCCGTTGGGAGAGGACTGGTGGTACCGGTACGAGTTCACCGGCTGGACAGTGACACGCGATGAAGAGGTATTGACAGATGTAGATACTTCTCAGTTAGTTAGTGACGACCGTCCCGAAGGGACTTTCGGCTATGCGACATGGGCGCACTTTAGTGTGAGCGGCAAGAAAATGACTGTCATGGCCAACTTCCATGAGCGTACTTTCGCCGGTGTGACCGTCGAAGCCAGCCCCGCCACCATGGGCAGTGCTGCCGTCTCTGTGGGCGGCGACCCCACCACAAACATCCCTGTGGTCTACGAGGGACAGACCGTCACCCTGACCGCCACACCCGGCGAACGCTATATGCTGAAAGGCTGGGAGGTCAAGGATGCCGATAACAAGGATGTGACATACAAGGTTGCGGAGGATGTTGTCAACGTTGCCACCTTCACCATGCCTGCCACCGGCAAGGACATCACCGCAAAGGCGATCTTTGAAGTCGATCCCAACAATGCCAGCACCGCCTGCGTGCTGGAGGATGTGGAACTGGCCATCCCCAGCGCCACGGTATCGAGAGAGGGCAGTAAAATTACGATCACCCTGCCCGCCGGTACGGACACCAGCAAGCTTGCTGATGCCATGCTGAAGTTCACCGTTTCCAAGTATGCGGATATCATTCGGGCCGGTGATGATGCGGCGTGGCCCGCCGCGGGTAAGGCCTGCGGCATGGAGCTGGATAAGGCCGTCACCTTCACCGTCCGCTCTGAAAAGAACCTGATCGGCAAGGATGAAACTGCCAAAGCGGACTACAAGGTGACCATCACCGTGGCCAAGAGCTCCGCGAAGGACATCACCGCCGTCAAGCTGTTGAACGCCGATAAGTCCGTGATCGCTGAGGGCAAGCTCAACGGTACGACGTGGACGATCACACTGCCCCCTGACACGGATAAGGCGTTGATCAATAAGATCGGCACTTCTACGGATGTCTTTATGCAGATCAACTACACCGGTGTGTCTCTGGCACAGGCAGAAGGCTATGACGATGCCACTGGTATCATCGGCAAATGGTCCTCCGGCAATGTCATGTGCGGCATCAGCCCCAACAGCAGCAAAACTTTCACCGTCACTGCCGAGGATGACAGTACCAAGACCTACACGGTGGAGATCAAGTACACCGCCCCCAATGCCCCCACCCTGTCCGGCGGCTCCGCCACTCGCAGCAGTAAGACTGCCGCAACGGTGAAATTTACCTCCAGCGAGGCGGGCAACTACTTCTACCAGGTGGTGGATCACGGTGCGGCAGTGCCTACGGTGGATACCAGCAAGAGCGGCACATCTGCCGTCAAGGGTGAGAACACCATCACCCTCAGCAATCTGACCGAGGACGCCCGTGACATCTACATCGTGGTCAAGAACGCCTCCGGCGGTGAGAGCGCAGCCCTGAAGGTGGAGATCCCCGCCTACGGCAGCGGCAGCGAAACGCCGGATACCGGTAAGTTTACCATCACTATTAACGCACCCAAGGGCGGCACCATTACCACCAACCGCACCAAGGCGGATAAGGGCGATGAGATCATCGTCACTGTGAAGCCTGACAGCGGCTATCAGATGGTGGAGGGTTCCCTGACCTATTCGCTGGCGGTGGCAGGTGGTGAAACGGTCAAGATCACCGGTAACCGCTTTATTATGCCTGCAGGCAATGTGACCATCACCTGCAAGTGGGAGACGGCCACCACGACGGCCAAGGGCATCACCAGCTTCTCCATCAACGGTGTGGCCAGTGCGGTGAACAACAGCACCAATACCATTACCATCACCATGCCCCGCGGCACAGATGTGACGAAGCTGACCCCGGTTATCGCCACCAACGGCGTCAAGTCCTTGACGCCCGGTAACGGTGAGACGGTGAACTTCACCAATGCCGTGACCTACACCGTCGCCATGGAGGATGGCAGCAGCAAGACCTATACTGTCACGGTCTACGTGGACAAGGGGACGCTGGCCGATCAGTTCTGGGATAAGCTGACGGACTTTGCCAATCAGGTTCCCTGGTGGCAGTATGCCGAAAAACAGCAGAGCACCAGCAAGTACCCCAAGTATTGGTAAGTAGTTTTCTCTACGCAAGGGAGGCTGTCGGCAACGCCGGCAGCCTCCTTCTTATTTTCCATCCTTTGCAGCCACGAACCAGCGGCCTTTTTCAAACCAGAGATAACTCTCCCTGCCCCGTATGCGGCAGGTATATCTCTCTCCCACGCCGCCTACACTTTGGCAGGCTGCGCGGCGCACGTCCAGTACCTTGTCGATATGATATCTGCGCATTTCGTCAAACTCGATCTCGATAGGACGCATCTTCCCGTTGGCGTCAAAATGCACCGTCACCGGCACATACTTCTTTTCAAGTTCCATGGATATTCCCCCTATCCTGCGAAGTAGCCTATCGGATGCACGGTATGGTCATCCTTGGGATTGATGCAGCCCAATGCCGGGTCAGACATGGTGATGGCGCGGCGCACACTCATATAGCCATATCGCTGCCGCAGCCTGTCCACGGCTACGTCGATTTGTTCCCACGCGCTCCGACGCCTATCGTTATCAAAAAGCGACGTTTGTATACCAATAGCCGCATCTACCAGATCGGTGCCGCGCACACCGATGCTGCGTATCGGCGCTATCCATGAATAGCTGCGACGGAACAAGTCGAACGCCACTTCTGCGATCTCCGCACTGGAGCAGGTGGGAACTGCCAGTTTCTTTTGCCGGCAGTACCAATGCAGCTCCGTATCCCGGACAGCAACTTCGACCACCGTACACTTTGATGCCAGCTCCCGCATTCTGCTGGCTACACTTTCCGCCAACAGATACAGCATGAGACGCACATCATCGTCGCTCACCAGATCGCGCGGCGTGGTGGCGCTGTTGCCTACCGATTTTATGGCACGGATATGATCACTGCGCTGCACAGGCGATACATCAAGCCCGTTGGCGAAAGTGTGCAGCACCAGCCCCATTTTCCCCAGCTTGTATTCCAAAAGCTTCGGCGACGCCTCTGCAAGCTGCCCAATGGTATATATCCCAACACTGCGCAGCTTGCGCTCGGTGGCAGGGCCAACATAGAGAAGGTCGGCTGCCGGCAACGGATAGACGAGTTCTTTATAGTTATCCCGCTCAATGCGGGTGATGGCGTCCGGCTTTTTGTAGTCGCTGCCCATCTTCGCTGTGATCTTATTATCTGAAACGCCGATGCTGGCGGTGATCCCCAACTCAAACTTGATCCGCTCGCTGATTTCTTCAGCAATACGCATGGCCGAGCCGAACAGGCCGACGCTGCCGGTTACATCCAGCCAGCTTTCATCTAGGCCAAACGGCTCGATCCGGTCGGTGTATTTTTCGTAGATCTCACGGGCCATTTTGCTAAACCGGATATACTCCCCCATATCGGCAGGCAGCACCACCAGTTCAGGACAGACCTGCTTCGCCTGCCAGATAGCCATACCGGTTTTGACGCCTCGTGGCTTTGCTACATAGTTGGCAGTAAGGACGATTCCGTGACGGGCCTCCGGATCACCGCAGACTGCCACCGGCTTTTGACGCAGTTCAGGGCGCCGCTGACATTCCACAGATGCATAAAATGCGTTCATATCTACGTGTAGAATATGCCGTCCCATCTATCCGTCCTCCTCCCAGTTTTCTTAAACACCATAATAGAACATAAGTTCTATATACGCAAGAGGAAAATACTGCCGGCACAGCTCATGGCTGTCATTTTGACGACACAAAATATAGGAGGCATGTCTGTACAGTTCTTACAGCAGTTGTGTGGTGATGGACATGTGCTCAGAGATAATGGCAGGTCTGCAAGGAAAAATTCTATGCTTTATACAAAAGCCTTACCCCCAAACGGCACCGTTTAAAAATCTTCAATTCTTATCAAAATGCGGAGAACCTATCGGCGATTCCGGCTCCCGCGTTGTATCCGGCACGATTCTATGAGAGAAACGCCTCGCATCTGCGGCAGTCATTATCCGGAAGCAACGATGCCCTTTGACGCGCTTTTTAGTTGCAGAAACAACAAAAAGCGGTCAGAAATTGTGCAAAAAAACATTGCCTGTCACCAGAAACTTTGGTACTATGAGAATGAAAAAGTGTCGATTGTTGGTACGTGTCCCGCCGAGAGGAGATATCCTATGAACGTGACCGTTGCGGATTGCCTGAGACTTCCCACACTGCGTGAAGCGCAGCTAGTCGCCGGTGCAAAAGGGTTGGATCGTGCGGTGTCCTCCGTCAGTGTGCTGGAGTGGCCGGAGACAAATCTATTATCTGACGAGTTAATTGTCGGAAACGAACTGGTTATATCTGCTCTCGTGACCATTAAAGATGATGTTGCCCGACAGTGCTGTGTATTGCGGCATTTGCGAAGCATGGGCGCGGCAGGACTTGTTCTGTTTTACGTTGGGGTCTTTATTCCTCAGATCGACGATGCACTGATTGCCGTTGCGGATGAGATCAACCTCCCGCTGATTGCCATGCCCTTTGGCCGCATGGACTTCCGATACTCGGATATGATCACGGATATAGTCGAGTATATCCACAAGCGGCGAATGCAGGGCAATTATTATACTGCGGAAGTGATGAACAGCATTGCGCTTTTGGAGCCACAGCAGCGGAACATCAACACCGCCTTGCGCCTGCTGTCCGACCGTATGCGCTGTACTTTGCTGCTGACGGATCGGTATCTGGAACGAAGGGGCGCGGCGGCATGGCCGGTTTCCAACCAATGGGACTACCCGGCGCTTTTGCAGATGCTGCAAAAGCGGAAGACTCTATCAAAGGGACAGCAGACAATGGAATTGGAAGGCCACAGTTTCAAACTGTGGGATATACCCGTTCCGTCAAAGACCCATCGAGGGATGCACCTGCTGGCGCTGGACGAGTTTGACCAAATGGATCCTGAAAGGCTGCAGCAAGCAGTAGATGTTGTTGCGTTATTCTTAAACATCTGGGACAAAGGCACTTATTATGACGGTACAGATGCGCTGGTAGAAGCGGTCCTGACAGACGATCCCGCCAAAATGCGTAGACTCGCACAGCAAATGGGCATTTCCATAAGTGCCGTTAACACCATGTGGGTTTTGCAGCTTTCTGATCTGAGAACAGGGCAGGAGCTGACCGCCAGCCAAAAGCTGGACGTTGTTCTGAAGCTGAAGGTGTACCTGCAGGAGCACCATAAGATCGTCATCGTTGATAGCTACGGCACCTATATTGTCGCCTTAACCGACGGGATGCTGCTTGAGGAAAATACGCGGGAGATGGGTGAGGATTTTGTCTCCCTGCTTGAAAAAGAGGGATATGCTGCACGCGGCTGTGTCTTTGACGATCTTGAGAACACATCGCAGGCCCGCGATGCATATAATCGGATGATACGCTGCTTTGCAGAGCTCTGCGCTGTGTATCCGCGGCGCAAGATCTATTCAGACAGTGATGTGCGCTATGTGCAATCATGTATCGACTCCGTGAAGCAGGGGGAAGATGCGGTAGCAGACTGTCTGCTGCCCATCAGGAAGCTGAAGGATACTGCGGACGGTGATATCCTGATTGAGACGCTATGCACTTATCTTCTTGATGCGGAATCCAACACGCAGAGCACAGGCACCTTGCTATATCTTCATAAAAATACCGTGCATTACCGGCTCAATAAGATCCGGAGCGTTTTGAAATGTGATCTGGCACAGATGCCCGCAACGCTGGCGGTATATAAAGCTGCGGTGGTCTACCGTATTTTGAAAGGGATTTAGGAGATACTTACAACTTAACAAAGCAAGATGCACAAAGAGGGGCTGCCAAAACAGTCCCTCTTTGTTTCTGCGACCAATGAAACGATGAAATCCTTAGTTGGCTAACATCCGTTTCGGACATAGCCACACCGCCGTTCTTCACAGCCGTTTCCAGCGCATTTTTCACGGTGGTGGCATTGGCAGTCAGCGCAGCGGTCAGCTTGTTGTTGAGCATATCGCTGGTGAAGTAGTTGATACTGTTGTCGGTCTTGTGGGCGTCTGCGGCGGTCAGACCGATGGCAGACAGCACGGCGGTGCTGCGGTCGGAACTGTCGAATCCATACAGCACACCCACCCGACGCTGGCCATCCACCAGTTCACTGTTCATGGCAATGTCAGCGACGCGGAGGTAGGTAAACTCCACGCCCTGAATGGCGTACTTGCTCAGCTTGTCGATAACCGTGTCGTCATGTAGGCCGGTGGAAACGTAGGACTCAGCATCCCACGCGCCGTCGTTGCTGGCCTTGGTGATGTCGTACTTGTAGACGGAAAGGGATGCTTTCTTGCCGGGGTCGATGGTAGGCGCAGAATCTGTTGCGGCAAATGCTGTGGTCATCAGCCCAAGGGCCATAAGCGCCGCCAACAGCAGTGCCAACACGCGATGGATCTTTTTCATTTAGCTGTCTCCTTCATAAAATCAGATTTTTTGCAAAAACAAACACCCATGCAAAGCATGAGTGCTGCAAACAGGAAATAGGTTGTAAATCCCGTTCCGCCCGTGAACGGCAGGACGAATCCCGCATTGTTGCAAGCAGTGATGGTAATGTCTCGGTTATTGCTGTCCAACGTTCCTGTGAACAGCGGCTCGGTCAGGAGGGTGTACCCTGCGGGAGCTTTGGTTTCGGTAATACGATACTGCGCGCCAACCTTGAGGTCGCTCCACTTGGCGATGCCTGTGTTGTCGGTGGTCACTCTGCCGACCTCCGTCCATGTCTTACCGTCTGTGGAAGTCTCCAACAGCAGCTCCGCACCGGCAAGCGGTGCGCCCGTCGCATCCACCTTGCGGACGGTGATGCTGCCCTTGGCGAGTACGTTCTCGCGTGTGACTTTGATATTAAGGTTCGCAGTGGTCATGCTGAAATCGTATTTGGTCTCGTCCAGCACATAGCCGTCCACGGTGCTGATCTCCTGATAGGCGTATTTGCCAAGTCGCAGGCCGGAGAATGTCACCTTGCCGGTGGCATCGGTCGTGCCATCCGCGACCTTGTTGCCATCGGCGTCGAAAAGATAATACACCACACCGGCCAGCGGCTGCTTGGTTTCTGCGTCCACCTTCAAGACCTCAATACTGCCTTTGACCGGTATATTCTCGCGAGTGACCTTCAGCACCTGCCCGTTTTGGTTCAGCACAGCGGAGTACGCCGTGTCATCCAAAACATATCCGTCCGGTGCTTTGAATTCCTTGTAGGTATAGCTGCCCAACCGCAGGTTGGAGAAGGTCAGCTTACCATTGACGTCTGTGTTGCCCTCCGCGACCTGTTTACCGGAAGTATCATACAGTCGGAAGCCCGCGCCTTGCAGCGGTGTCTTGTGATCAGCGTCCACCTTGACGATCTCGATGCTGGCCTTGGCCGGTGTGTTGGTTCTCTTTTGCGTAATGTTCAGTGCCGTGGCTGTGATGGTGATCTGATATTTGGTGTTGTCCACTACATAACCGCTGGGCGCACTGATCTCCTGATAGCTGTATTTGCCCTGTGGAAGATCCTTGAACCCCGCCTTACCGTCCGCGCCAGTGATGGCGTCTGCCACCTTTTTGCCATCACTGTCGTACAGCCGGTATGTCACGCCTGCCAGTGCCGTGCCGGTTTCCGCGTCCACCTTATTGATGGTCAGGCTGCCTTTCTCCTCCACAATTTTGACCTTAAAATGAATGTACGCCCACACGGGGTCGGGAAGTGAGGTCAACGCGGCGCAAGCCTGATAATTGCTGCCATTGCTGGGCTCCAGCAGCACAGCCTCCGTACCCTCCACATCCAGTGCGTAGCCGTAGTCGCTGCTGATATAGCCGTTCAGCTTCGCTGCAGCGTCCTTTGTGGCCGTCACGGTCAGTACATTACGCCGCTGGCTGACGGTTACGCCGCTGATATTGGTCCGGAAGTAGTACTGCGACAGCACACCATTGTTATCGGTGGCTGTACCCACATACTGACTGCCGTCCCATGTCAGCGTAATGGCATTGGCGTCCAAAAGCTGATTGCGGTACTTCACAGCAAAGCTGGGAATCACGCCATGACCCATGATGCGATCAATAAGGATGTCATACGCCTCCTGCACGCCGTCACCGGCGTAGTGGAACAGGTTGGCGCAGGTGGTATCATACAGGGTGTACGGATAGGTCGTACCGCGGTAGCCGCACACGAACTCCCAAATCACCGCCTGTGTCGCCAGCTGCGCGCAGTCGGGATGGATTCCATAAAAATCATAGTTGCCGCCGTAGCCGTAGGAGAGTGCCAGCGTCACAGCGTACCGCTGATTCCAGCTCAGGCTGCTCCAACTGGTGGAGGAGTAGCTCAGATCGCCGCTGGCAGAGCGAACGGATGGCTCCATACAGTAGGCAGGCACCGTTACACCCGTATCATTTCTGGTAAAGTATTTCAGCTTTGTGCTGGTAAATGCGCCCCACTGCGGTACGGGCGTTTTGTCCTCATGGTAACGGTACTCGTTACCACCGCTGATCGTACCCGTTACCGTGGCAGCGTGAGCGGTCACGATGGACAGACCCATGATTGCTACTAAAAGGCATACCAGCGTCAACAGCTTAGGAATTGTTCTCTTCATGCTCGTCCTTTCTCCCAACGCAAAAGACCGGCAGCTCACGCTGTCGGTCTTTCGGTCGGGTATTCAGTTGGTTTATCCGTACAGCACCACCACGATGTACTCGTCCGATGCTGCATCGTAGCGGGCGGTGCAGTTGAATCGCGCATACGCGCTGACCGTTTCCGCGCCGTCCATGGCGGCGAGGCAGGCGAAGGTGGCGTCCACGTTGCCCTTTACGGCGGCGGTCAGTGCCGCCTGTCCGCCATTCTCTGCCAGCCATGCCACGCTGTCCGCTGTACCGGGGAAGAAGCTGGAGTCGGCGGCGGTCATACTGGTGTCGATGGTCACGCCGTATTGCGCCCGCGCATACTCGTTGCCCGCCCGGATAGCCTCCGCGATGGAGTAGATGTTCCCGCTGGCGGCAGGCTTAGGCGCAGGCGTAGGTTCGGGCGTAGGCGCAGGTTCTTCCTCCTGTTTCTCCTCTGCCGGGGTAGGTGCCGGCGTAGGCGTAGGAGCAGGTTTGCTCTCCGGCGCAGGCGCGGGTATTGCCGGCTCTTTCGGTGCAGCGGGCGGTGCCGTTTCAACAGCTGTAGGCTGCTTTTCTGCGGCTTTATCCGCATTCTCTGATGCATTTGCCCGCTCAGGAGCGACGCTGCTCTCAGATGTATCGCCTCCATCTTCTGTTTGCGGCAGCAGGGATTCGGCCTCCGTGCGCTCCTCTTCGTTCTGCTCGGCCTGACTTGCTGCATAGGCAGAGACCTTGGTGTTGGACTCAGACGAATCCGAGACCGGTGCCGGCTGGACTGCGCAGCCTAACAGACACACGGCACTCAAAATAAGTGAAACTAAACGCATTCTTTTTCTCCTCATGGGCGTTCTCTCCTTTACGTAAATATCGCAGCACTGTTTAATGTGCTTTGAAGATATTTACGACTGGAGCCTCGCCTTTTTCAACACTATGTACTGTTGTTTGGGTTTTGCGGCGATTGCATTTGCCGCTCGGGCGTGAAACGCTGCTCTGCCTACCACATATAAAACACCCTCTTCCTGTATGCGAAAGACCGCCGAGTTACCACCCGGCGGTCTTTACAATTTTGACTGTACCAAGTATAGCACATGGTGATTTACGGCGAAATCGCAAAACAGTGCCAATCTGCTGCCATCCTCTGCCGATGTAGTGACGTGGCCTTTGGTGTGCCATATATTTTACACTTTTTTAACTGCAATTCTCGTGTTCTCTATGGTAAACTGGTATTGTGCATAATGATAAAGTCAAAAAAGCAGAAGGAGGGCAATATTTGATGAAGCATGATATGTCGTACCTGAAGGATCTGCCCATTGCCGTTTTAGGCGGTGGTGCGGTCGGAAAGACCTGCGCCGCAGATATGAAGCTGGCCGGACGGGAAGTGCGGCTCTATTCCCGCACCCCCAAGGCCGTGGCGAATCTGGACAAGACCGGCATCCTGCTGGATGGCGTACAGCGGAACCTGTACGGCTTTGAGCGGTCAGGCCGTGCGTTTCTGGATCTGGCCAGCACGGATATGGCCGAGGTGGTAAAGGGCGCGGGGCTTATCGTGATCGGCATTACCGCCAACGCCCAGGAACACTACCTGCGCACCCTGGTGCCGCTGCTGGAGGACGGTCAGGTCGTACATATCTTTACTGATAACTACGCCACGCTTCTGCTGCGCCGCTTCATGCGCGAGGCCGGCTGCACCAAGAAAGTCATCGTGGGCGGCTGGAGCTCCGCTCCCTACGGAACGCGGCTGGAGAAGATCGGCGGCTTTACAATGCCCCATGTAGGCGCGAAATATCGCGCCATTACCCTTCGCGGCGCGACGCAGCCCATGACAGATATCGATGATTTTCTGGAGTCCGCCAAATATCTGCCCTGCATGGATGCCGTTACCCACGGGGATGGCCCTGTGGCCGGAGACACGGTGCTGGACATTGGCTTTTCCAATGTCAACCCGGTGATCCACGTTCCCGCTTCGGTGCTGGGCGTGTCGAGCATGGAAAACTGGTCATCCATCTATGGCAACGACCCCGACAGCTATTCCATGTACTCCCACGGGCTGTGCCCCTCCATCTGCCGAGTGCAGTATCAGTTCTATCAGGAAGAATGTGCCATTGCCGACGCGATCGGCATCCGCATCCCGGACTATGCCTATGAGTCATTCTTCTCCCGCCGCAGCATATTGACGCAGGAGTACATGGGCCTTGGCTCCGAGGGCGAGGATAATGTGATCTTTCCGCTGGACAAGCCCTGCGACGAGGGCAATACGGGGCCAAATTCCATCGACCACCGCTACATCACCGAGGACATTCCCGTGGGCTGCAAGATCTACCACGACCTAGGCAAAAAGTTCGGCGTACCGACACCGATCATTGACAGCATGATCGTGCTGGGCGGTGCCATGCACGAAACCAGCTTCTTTGAAGACAATCCCTTCGATTTGGACTATCTCGGCATCGGCCATTTGGACAAAGAGCAGCTTCTCCGTTACCTGCACACCGGTCAGCTACCGGCCTGATAGCACAGGCACAACACTGATACGTTCATGATGCTTGAATAATTCACAAAAAAAACAGCTGGTCGCATTTGCGGCCAGCTGCTTTTCGCGCATCCTAAATATGCTGCTTGATAATTCGGGTGATGATCCCCAGCGCAACGCCGTGTTCCTCATCCAGATGGGTAACGGCAAAGCTGACATCATCCTTTCGTCCGGGTCTGCGCCGATCATAGCAGGAATGTGCTATGGCATTGGCACCGTTGCTAAGGCGGATATACACAACGCCCTTATGGATATGGGTGACCTTCCCGGCATATTTGCCCTGAATACGGCATTTCTGGAGATTGTCATTCTTGCTGTTGCCGGATACGCTTTTGATGTCGGCTTTAATTCTGATGCGCTCCGGCTCTGTGCGGTCAATCTCCAGCACGCGTACCAGAGCCTTGTCTCCCACAGCATAGCGGTCATGAGCATCGCCGATCCAGTCCCACGAAAGATCGCGAGCCAGGATGGATGTCTCCACGCCAAACACTTCGACCCGGACGACCTGCTCCGCCACAGCGATCACACGAGCCTCCACCACGCGCCCGTCATAAATACGATACTGTCCGTCACCGTCCTTACCGAAATAGTAGATCTGCTGCTTCTTCAGCATGGCGTCCTTTCGGCTGGCAACAACGGTTCGGCTTTTGGCGTCGATGCCCTTGACCATAAGATCCACCTCTGCGCCCAGCATCTTATTGAGGATCTTCTGGTGTCGAAGGATCATCTCATTATAGTCAGCACCGTACATATCTGCCGGGAAGTCCAGCACCATCTCCTTCAAGGGGATCACAATGCGGAATCCCTTGTAGTCCACAATGGCAATGGTTTTCCCCGCCTCCGTTCTTTCAATGCCGCTCAGCATACCGGAGAGCATGCGCCGGGTGCGGTAGGCATTGTGGATCTCGTGCCAGATAATGTCCTCCATCTGCGCCTGCGTTTCCGCTTCGCCCCGGGCATCCAATGTCAAAATATCTCTCTGTTGGACAGCGGCAGGGGCAGGTTCAGCAGAGGCGGCAGCATCCTCAGTAGGCGGCGTAGCCTGCTTCTCCACCTCTACCGTCTTTTTTGCAGCGGTTCGTTTGCGGACGGTGCGCTTCGGCTTTTCAGAGGGCTGGGGATCCTCCGGCACAGTCACCACTTCCGCAGGTTCGGCGAGAACACTCTCTGTAGGTACAGTATCCTCCACAACAGGATCGGCTGCGATTTCCGGCAAACACTCTTCTGTCACCGGCTGTTCTGCCGCATCCTCGGGGACGATGGGAAGTGCCGGTGCTTCCGGCATCACGGCAAGTTCTTCTGTTTTCTTTCTCGGCATATTACTTTCCTCCTTAGCTCACATTTTGGTTGACATGATGGAATCTTTATCGGTTTTTACAAACTCACTGCGCCTGCTCGGCACTTTCTTTGACTTAATACTATCAGTCTGCACAGAAAATGAACAACACGATCATTGAGTACATCAATGGTATGGAGGTTGTCAAGGTTTTCAACCGGGAGAGTGAATCTTACGAG
>QWCY01006754.1_pt1 | contig 13849 bp, 10 predicted proteins | sample 1972631 | NCBI WGS metagenome assembly QWCY01 (sample SAMN09866696, study PRJNA288562) | Human gut metagenome isolate pre1_stool, whole genome shotgun sequencing... | isolation source: gut | host: Homo sapiens | place: USA: California
AAGATTCCTCTCCCACATTTTTATTTCACTTTCACCAGTCGCACAGCCATATACGGTCTTGACGGCATGTCGATCGTGAATTCTCCGCTGTGGCGGCCTACCGGGGTGATGGTCATGTTCCAGGTGTCGATGACTTCCACATCAAACTCCTGGCCTTCCGGCATGTGGAACGGGCGACGGCATGGGCGGTTGGCTCCGAAATAGTACATGATACAGTCTTTTCTCGGATGGCTTGCGCCGTTCGTGCAGCAAGTCTCATCAAAGAATGCCGGAAGCGGCTCCATATAGCCTCCGTTTTCTTCCATAATGTCCAGCAGGAACTGAATACGCGCCGGGCTGCCGCCCCTCAGCTCTCCGCCGTGTGACCACCAGATCACACCGTTTTCATTTTCATACGTCTCGCCGTGCTGGCCATATCCACCTCTGGTATATGCCTCCCAGAACCGGCGTGTCATCTCCTCGCCGCTGATATTTCCCCAGCCGAACGGAAGATTTCCTTCATATGCAATCTCATCGAGTACGCACGGTTTTCCATACTGCGGGCGCCAGATTTCCACATTTTCTGCGGTACGGTACAGATCGATTCTCTGCAGACTGCAGTGCGTGATCCATCCCCTGGAATGATCGTACATGGTCATACAGTTGTGAATGGAGCGCAGATGGCGGTACGGATCCTGACGGCAGACGGTTTCTGCATTGGACTCCCACTCGGATACCGGTTTCCAGCGGAACAGGTCAAATTCATTTGCCATAGCCCACCATACATTGTGGTATGCGCTGAAACGGTTAACAACGTATCTTAAATAAAAGTTCTGCTGCTCCAGATTCATGCGTGAATAGCCCCAGCGGTCGTACGGATGGAACAAAATCAGATCAGCCTGGATTCCCATGGTGCCAAGGCGTACGATCGTATTTTCTATGTGTTCAAAATAAGAAGGATTTGGACGGGTATAATCCCATACTTCATCCGGGTTTTCGATCATGGCATCAATGCCGCCGAACATATTGCGCGGCGCTTTTTCCAGCTTCTCTGTCTCAAAGTCAGACGGAGACCACGGAGAATTTTCACGAATTTCAAACGGATACTGTGCCGGCTCTTTTAAATTGTAGACATAGTGCTTCGGGAAAACGCAGAAGCGGATCTTATTAAACGGAGAAGCAGCAAGGCTTTCATACGTTTTCTCCTGAGTCTCCTTACTCTGCAGCTCCCACACATAGCAGGTCGTACCGCACGGGTAGTATTCCTTTCCGTCATCGTAAGCAAAATGATAGGTGTTTGCTACCCGGACCGGACCGTGGCAGTTTTCATCGGCTGCGCTGACCTCCACCGTCACCTTTGCCTCATCGCCCCAGCTTGTTACTGCGGTAATCTCATACGTTCCTTCGCAGGATGGCATAAAGCGCAGTTTGTATACGCCGTTTCCATCATAAAAGCCCTCGGCACGCTTTTCCTCTGCCTGGCCTGCCATCGTTCCTTTCACCCACTGCTCCGCAAACGGATTTCCCTCGGACGGTCCCCGGAAAACCAGTTCTGCAATTCCATATCGTTTTACATATTCGGTATAAGACTGTAACATACGTTCCACCTTTCTAAAATAAGTATTGCTTCGTATCGCGATAATTTAATTTTACTAAATGTATTTTGAATAGTCAATCTTTTTAAATTAAACTTTTAAACAATAATTCAGTTGTTTTTTTATCACTTTTGCCGATATCTATTTCTTTTTTCCTTGTATTTATTGACGTTTTTTCACTTTTATTGTAAACTTTCCCATAGAGTCTGCCGGACCTTTTGCTGAACAGTTCCGGCATTTTCTTTTTATCTGGCTCAAAATTCAGCATATATCTAACATGTACAGGAGAGGAGATGGTCCTTTGAAAAAACGCTTTTCCAAAATTTCCATACACTCACTTGGTTTTCGTATTTTTGTTCTGCTTGCAGTCATGATCGTCCTTTTTTGCGCGCTTGTCGCGTACAACAACACAGCCGCTTTCGGTCTGATGCTTGAGCGGATCCATGAGAACTCGGAAAATACACTGGTTCTGTACCAGAAAAGCCTGGATGAAAATCTTTCCCGCACGGAAACCTACCTCTATGTTTTCGCATTAAATGATGCCGATCTTCTTTCCCTCCGCGCAGCAGAACCACAGACAACCAACTGGTATATCACATTAAACCGAATCAAAAAAAGCTTTGAAAACGCAACGCCAAACTATACCGTAGACGGCTTTTTCTGCTATCAGGAAGCCACAGATGCCCTGGTCCTCTATGACCAGACCACCAACCCGACACCGTTCCTCTGGAACTATATCCGTGAAATCGCCAAAACAGAGGATCCGTCCTCTGTATGGAATCTCAACGAAATCAACGGGAAATATTACCTTGTCCGTATTCTGAACCTGAACGGATATCTGCTCGGCGCGTACATTTCCACGGATACACTCCTTGGCACTCTGGTCGATACAAAAACGCAGGACAGTCTTCTGTATTTTTCCGATGGTCCCCTTCTTCTGCGCACCCCGTCAAACGATGTCCGCCTGGAGGCTCCCCGCTTGAAATGGCGGCGATATCCTTCCTACGACATTGATGGAACCTCCTGGATGGCTGTTTCACATGAACTGAAGGAAACACCGCTGTCGCTGACCCTGCTTTTAAAGGCTTCGGAATACACCAAATATCAGAGCAGCTTTTATCTTCTCGCCCTGATCGTTTCGCTCGGTCTGTTCGTAATCTGGCTGCTCCTGTCTGCTTCCCTGCACCGCTGGGTTCTTCACCCGGTTCACATGCTGACGCATGCGCTGGAACAGCTCCGCGGCGGTGATCTCAAGGTGCGGATTCCGGATGACGCTATGCTCGACGAATTCCGGAAAATGACGACCGCTTTCAACGATATGGTCGAAGAGATCGATGATCTGAAAATCGCGAATTACGAAAAACAGCTCGCCCGTCAGAAGCTGGAAGCGCTTTACCTGAAGCAGCAGATCACGCCGCATTTTATGATCAACTGCCTGAACACCATTTATCAGCTGACTGAAAATAACCATGCGGACCTGGCACGGCAGATGCTTCAGAATCTGAGTGTACATCTGCGCTATACGCTTTCCTCCGGCCAGACCGTCTCGCTTTTAGAAGAGCTAAACCTTGTAAAAAACTACGTGGAGCTTTCCTCCATCCGCTATCCCGGCGCGCTGCGCCTGCTCCCTTCCTGCGAAGAATCGCTGCAAAATGCAACGGTTGTGCCGCTTATACTCCTGAACTTTGTGGAAAACACGATCAAATATGAGGTCGTTATGGGGAAAGTGCTGGACATGCATATCGATATCACCGCGCAGGAAGAAAATCAGTGTACCCGTCTTCATATCTGTATCTGGGATACCGGATGCGGTTTTTCCGAGGATATACTTGCCGTGCTGCAAAAGCTTGATACCTATGTAAACTCCGAGCAGGAACACATCGGCATCACAAACGTGGTGCTCCGCCTCCGCCAGATTTTTCCCGACGCGGCTTTTGCTTTTGGCAACCGCCCCGGCGCAGGCGCTCAGATTACCATTGATTTTCCTTACGTTCCCTTTTTCCGCATCGACGGATAACCGGAACAGCTAAAAATATGTTTTGGGAGGTTATTATGAACCTGTTAATTGTAGACGATGAATATTATACCGTCGAAAGCATTTCCAACAAAATCCGCACACTACGCCCGGACTTTTTTGAGATTTTCTGTGCCTACAATCTGACACAGGCATTGGAAGCCTTTTCCGCGCATCCGATTGATCTGATGATTTGTGATATCGAGATGCCCGGCGGTTCCGGCCTCGAACTGCTGGACCAAATCCGCCAGGCACACTACGAAACCGTCTGCATTTTTCTGACCGCCTATGCAAAATTTGAATATATTTCCCGCGCTATGAAGCTTTCCAGCAGTGACTATCTGTTGAAGCCGCTGGACGACCATGCTCTTCTGGAAGCTCTTGACAAAGCCTGTGCGCAATGTGAAAAGCAGCAGAAGGACCGCGTCAACACCCTTCATGCCAATTACTGGAAGGAAAGTGAGCTCCCGCTTGCGGAACAGTTTTTCCTCGACCTGTTAAATGGCAGCATTTCCTCTGCTCCTTCCGAAGTGATGGATGAAATCCGCTATCGCCGTCTGAATGTCGAACTGATTCATCAGCCCTTCTGTCCGCTTCTGATCCAGACCGGACAGACGAACTCCTTTTCTCCGACCGACAACCGTACCCTGTATGAATTTGCCTTAAAAAATATTGCCCGGGAATATTTTTTTGAACCCGGCGAGCTGCCGCTGACGATCCGTGTGCTTGATGGTTTTTATCTTCTGCTTCTCCCGGCCTCCACACACTCTCGGAACGCCGTGATTGGCCGATGCCGTCAGGCCCTGACCGACTTTGTGACACATTTTCCGTTCTCGATCAACTTTTTCGTTGATCAGAAGGTCTGTCTCCCGGAAGACCTGCGAAAAGCTTTTCTTTCCATGAAAGCCTTCGCCGGAAAGAACGTCACCTACGAAAATCACGTTTTCGATCTTGCCGCTGAAACCGAAGCTCCTGTTCAGACGCCTTTTCAGCCGATTCCATCTGACCGCTGGTCCGATCTTCTCACATCCGGAAAAACGGAACAGCTTCAGATTGAGATTTTTGCTTTCTTAAATCAGATGAAGAGTTCCGGCACCGCTACGCGGGAATTTCTGACCGGCTTTTACTATCAGTTCCTGCAGCTGCTGTTCCGCCAGATGGATCATCCGGGCAGCGAAGATGAAGCCTTCCGCCGCCAGATTACCGTTGCTTCCCCGGAGCAGACCTTCTCCTCGTTTGGCGCTTTACGAGAATGGATTTCCAACAGTCTTCTGCTGTTCATACAAGGCCGTCAGGCAGCCGCTTCCCAGGACACGGCTGTTGCCACCGTGAAAGCATATATCGAATCGCACCTCTCCGACGAGCTGGACCGCGATACGCTTGCAGCCATGGTATACCTGAACGCCGATTATCTGTCCCATCTCTTCAAAAAAGACACGGGAAGTTCTCTCATCAACTACGTCATCGACCGCCGGATTGCGCGCTCCAAGGAGCTTCTCGCAAAGGGCGAAATGAGCATCCGCGACATTGCCATCACCTGCGGCTTCCAGAATATTTCGTACTTCTCCCGCCAGTTCAAAAAATCGACGGGCATGACACCGCGGCAGTTTAAAAATTAAAAAAATCCGGCCTTCCTTTTGCATATCGGAAAGCCGGATTTTTTGGAGTCACTCACATTTTTTTGTCAGCCCTTCACGCCGCCAAGGGTAATACCTTTTACAAAGTTTTTCTGGATGAACGGATAAATGATCATGATCGGCAGAATACCAAGTGCTGCCATCGCCATACGAACCGTTCCGGATGGGATCTGGGAGAGGCCTTCGCCTGCCTGCGCCATGTTGTTGGCGTTCTGCGTCAGCGCCTGAATATTCTGCATCAGACGGTTCAGCAGGTTCTGGATACTGTAGAGATCCGTTCTCTTTGTCAGATAGATATAACCATTGTTCCAGTCATTCCAGTAAGCAATACCGGAGAACATGGCAACGGTGGTAATAATCGGTTTGGACAGCGGAATGGCGATCTTCCACATAGTCTGGAATTCGTTTGCACCGTCAATATAGGCAGCCTCAAGAATTTCATCCGGCACACCGGTGACAAAGTAGCTCTTCATCAGGAGAACGTTGAATGCGCTCATCATCAGAGACGGAACCAGCAGCCCGAAGAACGTATCTTTCACATGGAATACGGTCGTGTAATTGATATAAGTCGGTACAAGGCCTCCATTAAACAGCATGGTAAAGAATACCAGGAAGGTCAGGACATTTCGTCCCGGCAGACCCTTTTTCGAAAGGCCGTAGGCCAGACAGGTTGTCAGTGCAAGGCTGCATACAACGCCGGTTGCGGTCAGGATAAAGGACATTCCATAGGCTTTGATTACCATGGAACTGCTGGATGTGAATACCCACTCATAAGCATAGGTACTCCACTTTTCCGGCAGAAAAGAGTATCCATTCTGTAACAGAGTTGCATTGTCAGTCAATGAGGAAATGAACATCAACAGAATCGGAATGATCGCGAGCAGTGTCAGGATTGTCATGATCAGATGGCCGAAAAAGCTATAAATTTTATCTTCTCTTGTTTTCATACCGTTCCTCCTAGATCAGCGCGCTGTCGCGGTCAATTTTACGTACCAGCAGGTTGGCGCCAAGCACCAGAATAAATCCTACGATCGACTGGTAAACACCTGCTGCGGCAGACATCGAAACATTGCCCATCTGAAGCAGTCCGCGGTATACGTAGGTATCAATTGTGTTTGTTGTGGAATACAAAGCTCCCTGGTTCATCGGCACCTGATAAAAGAGACCGAAGTCAGAGTAGAAAATTCTTCCGATTGCCATCATGGTCAGCATGATAATGGTCGGACGCAAAAGCGGCAGGGTGATATATTTGATCTGCTGCCATCTCGTTGCACCATCGATCTTGGCTGACTCATAGAAGGATTTATCAAATCCCATCAGTGTTGCCAGATACACAATACAGTTGTAGCCAACCGACTTCCATGCACTGACAAAAACCAGGATAAACGGCCAGTATTTCGGTTCCGAATACCAGGAAACCGGATCTTTTCCCAGCGCCTTTAAAATCGTGTTGTTAATGAATCCGTTTTCTACACTGAAGAATGCAAAAACAAGATATCCGATGATAACGGTGGAGAGGAGGTTCGGAAGAAGGATTGCACTCTGGTAAACTTTCTTCCGTTTTCCTTCCAGTTCACTCAAGACAATAGCTACTGCGATTGCCAGTGTTGTGTTGATTACGATAAATGCCACATTGTAGAGAATGGTATTTCGTGTAATAACAAAGGCATCGCTTGTCGTAAACAGATATTCAAAGTTTTTCAGTCCTACCCATGGACTTCCGTAGATGCCTTTTCCGGCATTGTACTGTTTGAATGCAATCACAAGACCCGGCAGAGGCATGTAATTGTTGATAAACAGATAAATGAGACCCGGCAGCATCAGAATATAGATCGGCAGAAAACGTACAAATGTTTTTCGTCTTTTCTGGCTCTTCTGACTTTTCACTCTTGCCATGTTTTTCCTTCTCCTTTTTTCTTATCCGCAGCCGGTCATGACGCGTTCCGGTTTTGACAGATTTTTCTCTTCTTACAACCTGCGCCGTCCTGTTTTTGGGACGGCGCAGTCATTTTTTGATCTAAATTCTTAAACTTTATTTGTTTGCTTCCTGCCACGCTGCAAGCTGTGCCTTTTTCTCGTCGATAATCTTCTGGAGGCCTGCAGTCATCATCTTATCATTCATTTCGGCAATTCCGGTCTCCGGGTCTACAAAGCCGTACTCTACGCTGGTCTGATACTCGTTGTATACGTTCTGTACTGCTGTGAGCTCGTTTGCCACATTTGTGCTGTCAAAGGAGAAACCGCTTGCTTTGGAAACCTTTGCATTGGTGTTAAACTCTTTCATCTCTGTCCACAGATCCGGATCATTTCCTTCCCATACATGGGTCAGGAACTGGTTCGGCATCATCCATCCCATAGAATGATTCCATCCGGAGTTGGATGCATCTACACCGTCTGCATAAGTAGCAAGTCCGTCATCGCCAATTTTATAATGTGTTCCCTCGATGCCCCATGCCAGAAGGTTTGCGATATCGGCATTTGTGTAGCACTCATTCAGGAATTTCATGGCTGCTTCTTTATGCTGTGCAGAGATCGGAATGGTCCAAGGCATACTAGCCACAGATGTGGAACTGATATAGTCATCCAGTGTCTGGAAGATGGTCATATCGCGACCGGTCAGTGTAGTCTCCTGCGCTTTGATGCCAGGCTTTCCGCCTGTGGTATAGCTCATCAGAGTTCCGGCTTTTACAAGCTCTCCGACTGCTGTTGTATCGGTCGATGCATCGGCACTGATATAGCCTTTCTGATTGTAGTCATACAGTCTTGCACAATAATCCTTGTAGAAATCGCTCTCAAAGAGATTTACAACATCAAGGTTCTGGCCATAGTCAAGCAGCACACCGAACACATTTCCTCCAAGGGAGTCTACGTTAGAGAACTGCGACATAGAACCTGTTGTCGGACGATAAACCTCTTTGTCCGGATACTTCTCATGCAGCTGTGCATAAATGTCATTTAATTCATCCAGACTGATTTTTACGATCTCATCGTCTGTGTTTGCTTCGTAGCCAATACCATCGAGATACTCGGTTGCGATCGCTGCGCATCCACGTCCCTGTGCAATGTCTCGGTTACTTGGAAGTCCATATAAAACTCCGTTTACACGGCAGGCATCTACATTTTCCTGTCCAACCGCATCAATAATTCCCTGTCCGTAAGTCTGAATCAGATCATTTTCTTCCAGGTCGGAGAGGTATCCCTGCTGAATTCCGGTTGCATATGGGAAACCTACACATGCAAGTACATCAATTTCCTCATTTGCGGAAAGCGCCAGCGTCGTGTTCTGGTTAAAGGAACCGTAATCAGTAATGGAAAGTTCAATTTCAACACCAATCTTATCTCTTGTGATATCATTGATGGCTTCCTGTACTTTCTCCGTATCTGCCGGAGCACCCGTCCAGGTCGGGAAGCTTACGATGATTTTTTCCACTTCTCCGCTTCCGTTCTCTGCTGTACTGGATGCGGTACTCTTATCCTTAGAATCTGTCTTTCCGGAATCTGAACTTCCGCCGCTGCTTCCGCATGCAGCCATGGAGCATGCCATAATGGATGCCATGAAAATCGCTGCTACTTTCTTTTTCATTCTTTCGTCCTCGCTTTTTATCTTTTTGTCTTGCTGCTTTATTTCGTTTCTGAGTTTCGGCCGTGACTCATTTGATGATCTTATTATATCTGCTTTCTTACCTCCAAAAAAGAACAATCCTGCGATGAATTTGCACTTTTCTGCGGTTTCTTTCCGCATTTTGTATAGTTTATGATCACTTTTCAGTCTTTTCTATGCATTCTGCTATCAGCACCCAATCTCCCGCCGCCGGTTTCTTTGGCATAATGCACGACTTTCCACGCACTTCCACCTGGATTTCTGCTTTTTCTGTCTGTCCCGTTCTCGGATCAAACCAGGAAATTGCATAGATTCCGTCGCAAAGGCCCGCGAGCGGTGTACTCATGCCATCCATCTCTCCGTAATAAATCAGTGCTCTCGTTTTATCCCGGCTGATCGTGGCAGCCGCAAGCTTATTGGCAAACGGGCTGATACTCTCCTCTGCTTCTGCCGGATCGTAAGGCACCATCTCCTCAAAATGATGTTCTTCATAGAAACGTTTCAGATATCCCATCTGTGCGCCTCCGGGGCCGCCAATGGCTTTCGCCCAGGTGATGCCAAATTTGTTGAATGCATTAAAATCCGGGTTGATGTCACTTACCTCCCAGATATTATCCCAGATTCCCTGCGCACCGTACGTATAGCCGCAGCCGCCGGTCTGGACTGCCATATATGCCACGCGGCGCAGCATTGCATCGGTGCAGAGCCGGGTTCCGTTTTCTTCCAGTGTGGAACAGTATTCATACAGGGACTCGCCTTCGATGAATGGTTTTGTTCCGTGTTCCTTCCGATAGGCACGGTACCAGGACGGATTGATCGGGAAATCGCCGTGTCCGGCCTGATTCAGCACAAAATCAAACCATGATTCATCATAATAGTAATCTGCAAACGGACGCTCATTCGTATAATGTGCGGTCTGCAGTGTTCCATAGCCGTCCATTTCTTCCACATACTATGCGACAGAACTGAAGCTGCTGGCCTTCAAAGAGGAACTGGAATACACCCCGGGCAATGATATAACGCGCCAGATGTTTCTGGTGCTCCACGCCCTGCTCGATCGAGCCGGACCAGGCAAAACCGAGCGCGTTGATAAAGCCGAGGTCAGCGAGATACTGCATGCGGCGGTCGAGTTCGTTCTGGTAAAATGCCACATCTGGCACATCATCTGTGGCATCCGTTTTCCAGTAACGGCTCTTGTGCTCCTTCCAGCTGTCGCTTCGAAGGTTCGTCTGATAAACGTTATAACCCTGCTCCTTCCTGCGGTCCGCCATGCCGCGGAACATGCTCGTCATCTGCGGATGGTTCGACTCGTCCCACCGCTCACCAAAGGCAAATGCCCAGTGCGTATCACCGAGCCAGAAAAACGGTGTTCCGTCTGCATACGTCAGATATCTTCCTGATGGATGCACTTTCAGGAATCCGTGCCGATAAATGGCAAGATCTCCTTCGTATGGAATACATTCGATCGTTCCCTGCACTCCGGAAAGTCCCGTCTCCTCCGGTGCTTCCAGCCTATAACTCCACATTCCGGTTTCGGTCGGCGCAAAGGCAATCCGATAGGTATTTCCGCCGTCCCAGTATGCTTCTCTTCTGATCCTTCTTCCCGACGGTCCCGTAAAAATACTCCAAATGGAAACATCGAGGAATGGATTGTCGTATGTTTTCTTGCTCTCAAATGATAAAATAATTTGTCGCCACTGTTCTGCTTTCATCCCCATTTTATTTTCTCCTTTATCTGCGCAGAGCGCGCCCGGTTTTTTTCGGGCACGCTCCTCGAATCTGATTTTACCGTAACTGTTTATTGTTTATTGTTTTTTATTCCAGTCCGCGTTTCTTTGCAAGCTGCACGGCAATCTCAACCAGCTCCGCCGCATCCTCGCGGCAGACAAAGCCTTTCGTTACCTGCTCTTTCGTGTTTTTCTCCGCCATTTCCCGGTAATGTGCCAATGTTCCGTACAGCTCTTTTATCATTTCTTTCGAAAACGCCTGCTGATAACCGAACAATCCTTCCTTTTCCGATTCCGGATCCAGGAAATTCTGGCCTTTTTCAATGTCGCTGGTATTGCTGTATCTTCCGGTTGGGTAGTCAAGGAGGCAGGTACGCAGTCCACCGATCGTATTTCCGAACGCATCCTTTTTGTTTTCTCCGTCGCTGTCAACCGCAATCCGGTCACAGTGCGCCGGAGCTGCGCCTGTCCGTACCCAGGTAAAGAGATTCCGAAATGCTGCCGCAAAAAGAATCTGGGACGGATAGTCGTTTCCTTCCTCATTTTTTCCCATATAGAATGGCAGATGGTTGATCCGCACCAGATCCGGATCGTTCTGATAGTAATTCACGTAGCTATAGGAAGTGTCATGGCTTGCACCCGTCACATCATACTGGCGGAACAGGAACTCCGGATCATCGCTGTCCTGCTGGGCAATGCGCCATGCTTCCATTCTTCCGTTTTCACTCTCCGTCTGTACAGCGATAAACGGCTCGCGCGCCTTTTCCACACGTGTCAGACTGTAATGGTACGGAGTCATGGTTTCATACTGGTTGACCGGAATACCAAGGGAATGGACTCCTCCTCCGGAAAGGTAACCATTAAATACACACGCACCGCGTGCCACCTCCGGACGATACGCAAAGCTGTTCAGATAGCGGAACAGATACGAACCCGACTGTGACCAGCCCGTCAAATAGACGTATTCTCTCTTATATTCCCGAATCGGATTCTGCTCCTCATCGCCGCGCAGCAGCCACGCCAGGTCTGTCAGCATATCCCAGAAAAGACCCGTTTCGTAATCATGATTCAGATCGCCGAGTCCGCCTGTGACCTGCAGTCGCTCCGAGAACGGCACATCCGGCGTCGGGTTAGCCCAGGAAAGACAGCCGTAACGCTTTTCATCAAACTCTACCATTTTTGCGATCGTATTCGGTTTGCTTGTGATTCCCACATAGATATCTCCGTCCCGCACAAATTTCTTCCAGCCGAGAATCCACATGCGGTCAATCTCCATAAAACTCGTTGGATTGATGATCTCCACTACAACGTTTCCGCTGCATTTTGCAGTGTCCTGCGGTGCGCGGACAATGATGCGGTTTGTATACGGCGCATCCGCAGTGCGCACACGGACGCCGCCGCGCTCGTCGGCTGTCTCGTAGACATTTGCCGTTCCATACATATAATATTCCTTCTCCACATAGCCGCGCTCCGACAGCTTCAGGTAACGCTCCGCACTGGCAAACGGATAGCTTTCTTTCGTTACCGGAATCTCCTCTAGTCTTGTAATCATCTCGTAAAACCTCCCTTTTTCCTTGTATGATTTTATTATTCCATACGGCTCCAATACGAAAAACAACGATTCTGCTGTTTTTTGACACTTTTCTGCTGTTTCTGTTTCGATCAGACTTTTTCCGTTCCGGAAACAAAAACACAGAAAAAGCATCTCCGTGCAAATTTATCTCTGATTTGTACTTTTTCTTTCGGAATGTCTGTAGTAGACTGGTATTGTAGGGCAGAAAAAATCTATCATTCCCAATACCGTCTTTTCTGCCCATGCAAACAACTGTACTCTCAAGCTTTTTCTGTACCTGATTTTGTGAGATGATTTTTGTCAGTCGCAAAAGCAAGTGCAGAAAGACTCTGAGCGTACATTCCGTACCAAAGGAGGGTTTTTACAAATGAACGGAACTTATTATACCATTACCGAAGTTTTTGATTTCGGTCCGCATATTTCGAAAGTAATTCTGGATTATGGCAAAAGCATGAAGGGTGCGGTCCCATCTCCGGAGCAGTTTACGGTACACGTTACCCGCACTTCCACCGAGGGTGAGGACTTTGTCTGGCCGAATTTTATGGGCGACAAACCGGATGACTCGATGGACGGAACCCGCCGCGTTTCGAACGTTTACGTTTCTGACAAAACCGGTGCACCGTGCGAGGACGGCACCTGCCTGACGCTGGAGCTGCCGTGTTTTATCATGGAAGGAATCGGCTCGATCATCAAATTCAATGGTAATTTTAATGTATTTGTCAAAGTCGCTTACGATGTGACACAAGTCTCTGAAATTGCAACAGACGATGGTGCCATTTCTCCGCAGATGTTCGACGTAGACGGCGGAAACCGCGTCATCTACGGTGAATGGCTCAAAGAAGACCGCTACGAGGATCCGCAGATTCCGCTCTCTTACGTTTACTACGAGCCGGAAATGGATGCGGATGAGAAAATCCCGCTGATCATCTGGCTGCACGGCGCAGGTGAGGGCGGACAGGAACCGCCGATTGCAGCAATCGGAAATAAAGTTGTAAACCTAATTTCCCCAAAGGTTCAGAAAATTTTCGGCGGCAAGACCTACCTGCTCGCTCCACAGGCGCCAACCATGTGGATGGATGACGGAAGCGGAGAATATACCAAAGACGGTTCTTCCAAATATACCGAAGTTCTCGATGCCCTGATCGGTGCTTTCGTGGATGCCCATCCGCAGATCGACCGCTCCCGCATTTACATCGGCGGCTGCTCCAACGGCGGCTTTATGACCATGAAACAGATCATTTTCAACCCGTCCCGCTACGCTGCCGCATATCCGGTCTGCGAGGCTCTGGCGGATGCATTTATCTCCGATGAAGACATCCTGAAGCTCAAAGATCTGCCGATCTGGTTTACACACGCAAAAACCGACCCGGTTGTCGTTCCGGATGATTTTGTCGTTCCGACCTATGAACGTCTGGCAAAGGTCAATCCGAATGCACACTTCACCTACTGGGACAAGGTACTCGATCACACTGGAACACAGAAAAACGCGGATGGCACCCCATTCGAATACATCGGCCACTGGTCCTGGATTCCGATGCTGAACGATGAGTGTGTCCTCGATTACGACGGAAAACCGGTTATAACAGACGGAAAAGAGACTCCGATTCTGGAGTGGATGGCTGCACAGAAAAAAGCATAACACAGCACTTGCCGGATTCTCCGCCTACGGCGGATTGTTGCAGTAAAAAAAACAGATGGTATGAAATCGGACTTCAAAGCTGAT
>QWCY01005593.1_pt1 | contig 13846 bp, 19 predicted proteins | sample 1972631 | NCBI WGS metagenome assembly QWCY01 (sample SAMN09866696, study PRJNA288562) | Human gut metagenome isolate pre1_stool, whole genome shotgun sequencing... | isolation source: gut | host: Homo sapiens | place: USA: California
GAGATACTCTTTAAGTAGTAAATACAAAAGTAAAGTTCCCTCTTAATTGTCAGACAATTCTATCGGCACTCCTTCGGGACTCCGTCCCTCAGTCGTTCACTCGCTCGCCTGTCGGCTCGCTCGATTGGCTCGCTTGTCAGCTCGGGCTATTGATACATCTGTTCGAGTCAATACATTGTTAACATTTGTTCATAATTTATCCTTTATTTGTTAACAACTCCATGATACAATAAAAGAAAAACTCAAGGAGATATAAAGAAATGAAAAGACCTAAAGACGGCATTATAAATAGTAAGCTAACACCTTATGAAATGGTACAACACGCAATGTTAGTGCAAGCGGTGTCTGATATTAAAACGACAACATGGTATAAAACGTCCTTGGATAGAATGAAGTGTTCATATAAAGAGGGGGCTGAGGCTGTGCAGTATATTGTTTTAGTCTTGAAAAATCACGGTTACACTGAAAAGGAAATTGGCAACATTTTCAGAGAAATTACACCACATAACTATAAATATGACATTGTAAAAGAAGAATTAGCAAAGAGAGGTATCGAATTATGAAACAGACAGAAATTCAAGCAAAGTATTTCACTCGTTGGAATTATGATTCTATCGAAACAACTTCTAGTAAGGCAGAGTATATCGCCCGTGTTGGCAAACTTGCCAACGTTGCAAACAAGCGTGCCAAAACACTAACAACAGCAATATCAAAAGGCAGAATCACAGAGGATAGAACAGCCCTTTTCAGATACCAGGATGCTGTTGACTATTTTAACAAGCACGTTTCTTATAATGCTTCTTATGTTTCAACTGGAAAAGCAGTTTACAAAGATTTTTCAATTCGTGAATTGAGAGCGTTAGAAAACAAGCTTTTGCACTATCTTGAAGCAAAAGCTTCAACCGCAAGAGGCAGTATTGAAGTAGAAAACAAGCGTGTTGCAACATTCAAGGAGCGTTACGGAGTTGATATATCTAAACTTAGCAAAAGCGTTCGTGACAAGCTTTTCAATACGTTGCAGTATCTGGCAGATAAAAAATATGCACAGTTATCAAGTGATCAAATTGTTACACTGTTAACAGAGGCAATAAATACAAACAATAGAGAGGGCTTGCAAGAACTTTTTAAAGCATCCGAAGAATTATACCCAAATTTAAAAGATCAGGCAGAGTTTAGAGTTGCGATTATACAAAATAGTTCTCTATCATGGAAAGATAAAGCGAGAGAATTTAAAGGGGCAAACAAACTATATAAAAGCAATCGAGTGAAGCCAAAACCAAAGTTTATAAAGCAGGAGATATAAATTATGATAATTCAATGTTTAAATAGGTCAAACAAATATGATGATATAGAAGTAAAGTCAGTGACGGACTATGTTCCGTCACATGGCTTTTCTTTGCATAAACCTTTAGGCAAAAAGAAAGACAGCCCTTATTATATTGATCAATTTGGAACATTTGACATTGAAACAACTTCACGTACTCGAATTGAAAAAGATGGTCAAGGTGAAGAAGTCACAAAGCCTATTGATGCTTTTATGTATGTCTGGTCTGCTTGCATTGATGGCGAAGAAGTGCAAGGCAGATACTGGAAAGATTTTATTGTTTTACTTGATAAAATACAAGCTTACTATAAAACAAGTGAGTCACGCTATTTTGTAATTTACGTTCACAATCTGCCTTTTGAATTTTCTTTTATGATTGGCTATTTAAACGATTATAGCGAAGTGTTCGCAACTGGTAAACGTAAACCGCTTGCATGGCGCTTAAAGAAACGTGGTATAGAACTGAGATGCAGTTATAAGCTCACAAACATGTCGCTTGATAACTTCACGAAAAAAATGGCGGGATGTACGCACATAAAAGCAAAAGGTGATTTGGACTACTCACTTGTAAGACATAATGAAAGCTATATCAGTCCTACAGAGTGGGGATATATCATCAATGATACTTTAGGTCTATGGGAAGCAATATCTTACATGCTTACAAAAGATGGCGATAGAATCGCAACCGTACCTTTAACAAGTACATCTTATGTGAGACGTGACATGAAAAGAGCTATACGAAAAGGCACGACAACGCGTCTGTTAAAGAAAAAGTTAGCTTTAACAGATAAAACATATAAGCTTTTAAAAGAAGCTTTTCGTGGCGGCGATACTCACGCAAACATGATAAAGTGCGCGAAAATATATCATGACGTTTATAGTTTCGATGCAAGTAGCATGTATCCAGCTATGCTTCTTTTGATGAAGTTTCCAGTGACAGCATTTGAAAAAATGCCCGTAACATCAAAATGTTTAAAATATATAAAAAGTAAAGAGCTTGCATGGATAGCACAAATAAAGCTTACAAATGTAAGACTTAAAGAAGATCAATACAATCCATATCTATCTATAAGCAAATGCCGTAACTTGCAAGGGGTGGATCCCGACAATGGTAGAGTGTGGAAAGCAGCAGAGCTTGAAACAACTGTGACAGATATAGACTTTTCCATAATAGAAGAATGTTATGATTTTGACAGCATTGAAATTATAGAAGATACCCTCTATACAGCACGTTATGGATACATTCCAGATGATGTAAGAAGTGTTATCATGGAATATTTCACGGCGAAAACAAAACTGAAAATAGCCGTAAAGAAAACAGCGCCAAATTCAAAAGAGAGGGAAGAAGCTGAGTACGATCTAATGAAAGCTAAAAATAAATTAAATGGTATTTATGGCATGGCTGCAACAGATCCCTTTCACCCTATTATGTTGTATCTGGAAAATGAATGGCAAGAATTTTCATATGCAATGTATGAAAATGATATTGCATATAAAGAAAAGGTTGACGCAAGCGGTTTTAAAATTCCAGATGAAAAATCTATTTCAGAGCAAAGTGAAAAAAGTGTACTGCCTTATGTGTGGGGGGTATACACAACAGCCCACGCGAGAAAGCATTTGCGTAGGATTTTAGCATGTGCGGAAAGCTCATACATTTATTGTGATACAGACAGTTGCAAAGCAACTAACTTTAATTTTGACAAATTGACAGAATTAAATAATTGGATATATGAGCTTTGCGAAGAAACTAATACTTTTGTTGAAATTGACGGCAAAAAATATTATATCGGATATTTTGACTGTGAAAGTGATATAAAATCAGACAATTATGAACCAGAATATAAAGATTTCAAGACCCTTGGCGCAAAAAAGTATTGTTTTAATGCGTATAAAGAAACAAAAGATAAAACGTATTTTGGCTGTACAATATCAGGAGTTAAAAAGGCAAGGGGGGTAGAAGTAATTAAAAACCTTGATAACTTTAGAGAGGGCTTTAAAATAAAGAATAGCGGCGGTTTTCAAATCTGGTATAATGACAGCGATACTATCACAAAAACAAAAGTTGTTGATTATCAAGGCAAAGAAGCAATAACAGAGTATACCGGCTATAGTTGTATGATAGCTCGCGATTATGAGATAGGTTTATCAGATGATCAAATCAAGAATTACACTATAGTTGATGAAATAGTAGAGTAAATAACGTTTTATTTGCAAAACTTTTGTAAATAAGTTATTATATACTTGTAAAGGATAATACCCTTAAATAAAAGAAAAGAGGATAACGAAAAATGAGAATTGAAAGACAATCAAGAGAGTTTGACAAGAAAGAAATGTTTAAGATGACAAATGACAATCATCTGTTAATGAAGAATTTGCCAGATGATACTATCGTAAATGTTACAGATTATGTACGCTATGCGACAGATGATGATAAGGAAGTTGCTGTTTTCTATCATACAAACATTGAGACAGGCGAAGTTGTAACAATTGCAACGTCAAGTCCAACCTTGATCAAGACAGCAGAAAGCGCCTATGATTTTATGGAGACGTACAATTTACAGTTTAAGTTAACACGTTCACAAAGTAAGGCAGGCAGGACGTACATGAATTTTGAGCTTGTATAAGGCAGGAAGGGAAGTCAAAACGACTTCCTTCTTTTAAGTTAAGAGGTGATAAAATGAGTTTATATAAAGCAAACGGGTATTTGAATTATAAATATATTTGTGAAGTTGGACAGCGATATATAGATATCATAGGCGGAAGAGGTATTGGAAAATCGCATTTGATATGTGATATCTGGAATGATGGGCACTTTCCTATTTTATACGTGCGTAGAACAAACGTTGCACTTGAGAACAGCTTTTCGACTATAGGCGACTTTGTAAAACCTGACTGGTTCGGAAAAGATATCAGATTAAAATATAACGACAAAAAAGGTTATGGCAAAGCATATCTGACAGATGATGACTTGCAAAACGATAAACCTTTTATAGTAGGTGTTTCGCTGTCTACTTTTCAAAACAAAACTGGTATAGATTTTACAAGGTTTTATGATGTAATTTTTGATGAATTCATTCCTCAAAAAGGCGACAGACCTATAAAAAATGAGTTTCAAGCTTACAAAAATATCATGGAAGTTCTTTTTAGAAATCGCCCCTACTCTGAAACGGAAAAAATACGAACGTGGTTTTTTGGAAATTCTAACGCTATTATGTCAAACATCCTTATCGGATACCGACTTATCCCAGACTGTTACAAAGCGGTAAAAGAAAGAACTGAAATCACACAAGTAGACAGGTGCGAGACAACACTTATACTTCCTTTTAAGTCTCCTATTTCTGAGAAAAAGAGACAAAACGCTTTTTACAGAAATCTTCCAAAAGGCAGAGCGAAAATGGAACTTGATAATGACTTTATGGATTTGGAAGATGATAGAATACGGCATCAAAACTTAAAAGAATACACACACGATATGAAAACACCTCTGTTTTCTGTGTGGCTTCATAAATCAGACTTTAAATTTTACGTGACTAAACCTATGCGTTCTCATTGTGATGATGTTTTTGATGCTTCTCCATCATCATTAGAGAGGTGGCAAACAAGTAGTAAAAAGTATCTAAAACCAATGTTTATTAGTGGTGACATAACATTTTCAGACTATGAAACACAGTGCGATTTTTTAGCATCTTTTGATTGTGTATCATGGTATGATATTCTATAAGTTGTAATTGACAAACAATATATAAAATGTTATATAATAAATAGGCGGTTGCACTATCCAAACACTAGCCAGTGTGTGCGAGTCGGGGACGACAGACAGACCGCCTATTACTGCTGTATAGTGTAAACGGTTAGCACATATGCCTTTGACTCATATAATAACAGTTCGAGTCTGTTTACAGCTATCAACAATAAAGAAAGAAGGTTAAAAATATGAAAATTGATGAGATTTTAAAGCTTGTAAATGCAGGGTACAGTAAAGATGAAATCGCAGCGTTTGACGTTACAGATGATAAGAAGTCAGATCAGAAGACAGATCAGAAGACAGATCAGAAGACAGATAGTTCGTTTGACTATGACAAATTTGCAGATGCACTTGTAAAAGCGCAGCAGCTTGCAAATGGCAAGACTAATTTTGGCGGTTCAAACAACAAGACAGATTTTAGTAAGTTTTTCTAAAGGAGGTAAACAATGGCAAATCTTACATATACACAAATTGCGCCTTTACTCAGAGAAATGTATAACCAGTATACTGGTAGAAAGTCTGCTCAAAATTTACCTTTTGGGCAGATGCAAAATACGTTTAAAATGGGCTTTGATAGAGAAGATGACAACCTTTATCAAATCATTCCGACAGTTCTAGCCAAATCAATTTATGCTATTCGACCGTATTCACGAAAACTTTCTGGTATGGTTTGGGATGATCAACGCTACGGCAATTATATTAGAAAGTTTACCCCTATTGTAAATGAATCTGAGGTTGATAATGATGAGTGGAATATTAACGTTGAGCTTGATAAAGAAGAAGCAAGTCAAGACTGGAAATCTGGAACAAAACCAGTAAAGTATGATGTACTTCTTACAATTGCAAGTGGCGGACAAACTTTTGCAAGGAAGTATACTATCTATAAGAATCAGATCAATGCAGCATTTGATTCAGAGGCAGGAGTCGCAGCGTATTTCTCTATGTTGATGACTGAATTTTCAAATGTTTATGAGATTGATCTTGAAAATAAGGCCCGAGCCCAACTTGCAAACCTCGCAATTATCCTTGCTGATGCGGGTAAATCAGCAGCTACAAGCGGTAATATGTGCAAAAAAGAGCAGGTTTTCCATGCATTAACAAAGTATAACGCTGAGACGGGTTTAGCAATGACTGCAAAAACAATCATGAATCCCGCTGATTTCAGACCATTTATGATTTGGTTAAGCGCTGAGCTGAAAACACTTAAAGAAAACCTTGCTGTTCGCGGTACACGTTTTCATGGTGATTTCACAGGCAAAGTTGTAAATCGGCATACAGACGCTGCTGACTTGCGTTTTTATCTGGTTTCAAAATTTGGAAATTATTTTGAGGCTAATGGTAGCGAGTTTTTCCACCCTGAGAAAGCTGAGTTGGGCGATTATGAGAAGGTAACTTTCTGGACTGACCCAAGCAATCCAATGCAAATTAAAGGAAGCGCTGAGGGAGTAAAACCAGATGGCGTGACAAAGTTTACTTTATCAAATCAAACAGTTAACAACGTTCTGGGAATTATGATGGATATTGATACAATGGGAATTGTTCCGATTGATCAATGGAGCGCACTTGAACCATTAAACGCACGGTTTGGATTCAGAAACGGTTGGAATCATTACACATTTAAAACTCCAGTTGATTTTACGGAAAATGCAATTTTGATTTTACTTGATTAAACAAAGGGGGCTTGAAGCCCCTTTTTCTTGAAGGGGGGTACACATGGCATTTGAAGTTAAATTTGGAAAGTCAGACAAACGAATTAACAGTACAAAAATACCTGCCTTTTCAGTAAGCGCAACTTGTGTGCTTAAAAGTGGTACATCTGTCGAAAATCCAACTTTCATTTTACAAGGTGTTGAACCGTTTAATTGGAATGTTGCATATTGTGAAACTTTTGGAAGATACTATTTTATCAATGATGTTACATATGTAGAATCTACTTATGAAATATCATGTACGTGTGATTATTTGGCGAGTTACAAAGATGAGATTTTAAGTAACTCTATGTATGTAACAAGATCCTCGAATGTTGCAAATTTTAACAGATACTTGATAGACACGATGTTTCCAACAACAACACAGCCAACCATTTCACAGTCAACAGCAACTTTACCAACTTCAAAAACAGGCTCGATTTTGTGTTGCATTATCGGTAATGGCGAAAATTCTTTTTTGTCTTTACATCCTGCAACGTTTAAAGCAGTCACCAAATATTTGTACTCTCCAGATTATTTAAACGGTTTAAACACAATACTTGAAACACCTGCCGATGTACAAAAAGAAATTGTTCGACCGCAAGACTACATACAAAGTGCAATATGGATTCCGTTTGATGTTACAAACGGAACACCGACACAAATTGTACTTGGCTATGTGTCTACAAGTTACAGTGGTAGAGACGTTGGCACGGGCGAAGTGTGTACACATAGCATTTCTTTAGCTGTACCGCATCACAGCGAAAGCGATATAAATAAATACATGCTATTTGAACCGTTTACACAATATGTTCTAACTTTGCCGTTTATTGGAACCATGCGCCTGTCATCTAAAGAACTTGCTAATATTGATTCCATATCAATAAAATATTCTGTTGACATAAACGGCGCTATTTTCGTTACAGTTACCGCCGGAAATATACTACTTTTCACTGCTACTGGAAACTGTGGCGCTCCTGTAAGTTACTCATCACGCTCTACAAATGTAATAGGAACTGTATCAAGTGCAATAGGTGCAGCGTTTTCTTTTGCAACTCATAATATTTTAGGCGGTATCTCTGCAATTGAATCTGGTATTTCTAGCATCGCACCAACTGTTGAAACGAGTGGCGGAAGTGGTGGCACAATGGTAGGCAGTAACGTTATCGCGCTGCGTGCAATTTTTGCAAATCAACCTAACCGTGATTATAAGCATTTTGGTTATCCTGTTTGTAAAAATATAAGCTTGTCTAACTTATCTGGCTTTTTACAGTGCGAAAGTGCAGATGTAAGTTGCTCTGCAACTGAAAACGGAAAAGCAGTTATCAATGATTTTTTGAATGGGGGTATGTTTATAGAATGAAACCGTTTGTATATAGTGGATATTATGTTGGCGAAGGTGTATCAAGTCCTATTATTAACGAATATGAGTCAAGGCAAAATCCAAACATGATCCATATTAACAATACTTGGGACTATGCAACATACTTCAGATACTTTTTGCAACGTGCAGAAAGTCTTATTATTTTCGATGGTATGCCGTCAAACTGGGCTAAAAATTATATTTATCCTTTGCTGTTTTTAAAAGGCAACTTTTGCGTTATGACTACAGCAAGATTTGGCATCATTCCACAACATGGCAGCCCCTATGGCTTCGATGTGCAGTATCAACCGACTAACTATGTAGTTGCTAACCCAGCTTTTGATGCTAGTTTTAATGGAGATTTGGTTATCGGTACTGATTGCGAGATCGTAAAATTAGCACCTGATTGGTGCGGTATTGGTGATCTAATAAATTCATATGCACAGCGTGTAGCGTTAACGCTCTCAAACTGTGACGTTGCTAGTGCACTTGCAAAGTTTGGTTTTATTTTTACGGCACGAAACAAAAGCGCAAGTGAGACTTTTAAGGCGGCTTTTGACGATATTATGAGTGGCAAGTTGGCGGTTGTAATAAATCAGTCACTTTTTGATAAGGAAACTGGTAGACCGCTCTACGAGTATTTTAATAATGACATTGAAAAATGTTACAATGTTGTTAAAGCTGCATTGGAAAGCGTTGAACAACTCAAACACGCTTTTGATATGGAAATTGGTATTTATACAGCACCTGAGAAAAAAGAACGTATGATAACGGATGAAGTGGAAGAAACCAAAAACGCGGTAATGTCAAAATGTGAGTTGTGGGTTGAAACTATTAACGAATGTTTAGAAAAAGTAAACGCACATTATAACCTTGACATTCGCGCGCGGTTGCGGTATCCTAGCAATAGAGGAGGTGAACAACGTGAGGACTATAATTCCAATAGCGACTCTGTATGACTATGATAATAATATCTTTAACGATATATATATTAAAGGTTTGTCAAAAGATCAACTTATTGAACACTTTTTGCTTTCATATGGCGATCTTACCCCCGTTTATCAAGACCTCAAATATTTAAGACGGCATGTTACAAGTGTAGCACGGTCGCTACAATGGACTATTGATCACTTGTGGGAAGTAACACAGCTTGAATACAATCCTATAGAAAACTATGATAGAATGGAAAGTTGGACTGACACGGGCGGCGGCACTTTCCAAAAGGGAAAAGTTGATACTGAAGAAACGTTTAACAAAGGTAGCGTTACAACAACTTTTGGAAAAGTTTCCGACAGTACTCATAAGGTTGCTGCTTTCAATTCTTCAACTCCTGAAGTTGCTAACACCGATACCACAACCGACAGCGGAAGTGATTCCCAGACTTTTGGTGCTGACACCTCACACGGAAGTGTTACCAATGGTTTGGATGAGTCAACAACAAGCGGAACACATGAGGGAAGGATTCACGGCAACATAGGGGTGACAACGTCACAACAAATGCTGCAAGCAGAAATTGATCTGACTAAAGCTTACAATTTTCTTGATGAGGTATGCAAGCTTTATGCAGATAGGATCTTGATAGGAGTGTGGTGATATGGAAATTATGAATGCAATTGCACAAATCGCACAAATGGTTGGTGTACCGTGTGTTTGCCTTGGCGCCGTAATGTGGTATGTAAACGCGCTTGACGTGAGACAGAGAGAAGAAAGAAAAACCTGGTATGAGAAGCATGACCAGGAAAGTGCAAAATGGGTTGACGCGTTAAACAATAACACGAAGGTGATAACCGAACTGTTGACAATAGTAAAAGAAAGAAAAGATTTAGAAGAGTTAACAGTCGTAAAAGAAAGAAATGGGGTGTGAATATGATTTATAATATTCCTGATAAGAATGTATCTTATATTGCAAAAGCGAGAGAGCTTTACAAAAACAAAGATCAATATGCGTACCTTTACGGGGCGAAGGGGCAGAAGTGTACTTCTGAGGTATTTGAGGCGCTTTGGGCAGCGGAGCCAAATTATTTTAAAAAGTATAACGCTCAACAGAAAGCACAAATCAAGGCTTTCTGTTTAGGAAAGATTGTGATTGACTGTAGCGGTTTTATCAATCTTGTTACTGGGAACTTTATGTATTCGACTGCATATATAAACAGTTGTAATAATATAACGACTCCTGACAAGACTAAAGATGGAGATTTACTGTATACAACTTTTGGCGGCAAGGGAAGGCACATTGGACTTGATATTGGTCATGGTTTTTTCATGCATAGCGGAAAAGAGCTTGAAACAATTTCAATAGGTGTTATTGATGGCTATGGTTGGGAAAAGGGGGGTAGCTATGGAAACCATAATTAGAGGTAATTGTATTAGAATTTATATCGATGCTAACGAGTTTCCTAAAAGGAGAGTACCAATTACATTACCAGATGGATATAGTTATGAACATATTCATATTATATATCTACATAACATTATGGAACTAGTGCCGTATTTTACCATTGTCACTAATGCTTCGTATCATATCCCACCTGTTAGATCGCATTCACCATCCACCTTTGCTCTATTAGTGAGTAATCCTGCCGAATCGGCTGAAATCAGAATTTCAATTGAAAAATTTGGACAAATACCAGACGCTCATTATTTTGATAACATTTTTGAACCAAGTTTAGTCACTGGTGATGACGGCAAGTACAACGTGATTCCTAGTGATCAATTTAAGTAAAGGCGGTGATAGTATGGCATTTTCAAATTTTCCATATACAGATTTTCACAATTTGAACCTTGATTGGCTACTGGGAACTGTAAAGGATCTTGATACAAAGTGGGATAACTACTATACCCAGTGGAACAAATGGCAGGCAGACGTTCAAAATTATATTGATAATTTGGACTATATATCCGCCATTGACAAGTATCTTGATGCTTTAAAGGCAAGCGGAGAATTGTCTGATATTATCGATACATGGTTGACAGATTATGGATTGATAACAATTGGCGACTCATACGGGGAAGGATATACACCGGATGGCATGGTTAAACCGTGGTGCGATATCTTGCATGAACAGTATTTCAGTGATGCAAGCTTTTATGTTAATAAAAGTTTAGGCGGTAGCGGATTTGGTGCAAATACTCACTTTTCTGCTCTGTTATCAAAAGCAATAACAGGTCTTTCTGATAAGCAAAAGAAGCAGGTGAAATATGTTGTTGTTGCAGGCGGTTGGAATGATCAATCTATTGCAGTTTCCACGGTCACCTCTGGTATAAAAGATGTTATCAATTTAATGTCACAGTTACCAAACGCAACTCTTTACATTGGATGGATTGCAACACCTATTATTGGTTTTACAACTGTTGCAAAAGTTAAAGCGTACAATGAGATTAAAACGCTCTACGAAACTTACTTGGGAAAGTTTAAGTTTTTAAGCGGTGCTGATAGTGCGTTACGTTGGCCTGGTGTACTAGCATCTGATAACATTCATCCTAACGCAAGCGGACAGGCTTCAATTGCAGATATGATTTATAAGGCAATGGATGGTTACGCAAGTTGGAATAGATCGGCCACTTTTGCTCTTGACGGGTTTGGATGCACACTAAACGATTACAAAATGCCTGTTGTGTTGACTAATACCAGCGCACATTGTAGCTTTAGTCATGACACAGGTTGACAGCGGTAGTATTTATCTTAAGTTGGTTGATATAAGCGGTAGCGGATACGCTACTTTCACAAGTGTAACTGAAATCCAATTGTATGGCGTCGAGTTTAATATTCCATTAAGTTAAGAAAGAGGGGCTTACGCCCCTCTTTTTTATGCTCTGTATACTTCCATTAGTGTAGGATGAGAAACATTTGGAAAACGATTGATATAAGAGTAAGCATCTTCTTTAGCTTCCTTCGCGTTATATGATAGCGTTTCGATATACTCTACTTTTATGTAGTCGGTATCGGTGTCCAGGTATGCAATCTCTACACAATATTTATATTTCATTCTTCGCATTTTCTTTCTCCTTTTACCTTCAGTATTTTATATCTTTGAACGTTTGAAGAAACATTTCTTCGAAAAGATATTTCAGCGGCATTTTCATTATCAGCTTTACATTCATATGTGCTAACCTCATCATACCATACATCATAATATTTTACTTTATATTTCATTTCTCTACTCCTTTTACACTGATTATGTCATAACGTTTAGTATCTGAAAAGTCATTACACAATCTAAACTTTATCTTTGCAGCAAGTTCACTGTCTGCCTTACAGCTAAAAAGGTCATTTTCATTAGTATAGTTATCATGATATTGTATAATATACTGATTTTCTTGTAATATCTCAATTTCTATTTTTGTAAGAGTCCACCCCGCCCACATATAATTGATAGTATATTCAAACGCTTCCTTAAAACTTTTAGCTTTAATAAGATCACAGTCGTGCTGATAGTCATTATCAGTGTCGAAGCCCCACACAACAATTGAATAAATCATTTTACTACCCCCCTTACAAGAAAATCAAGTGAAATTTTTGCAATTTCCAGATACTTAATATCACTTGATGTTTCTGCATTTACTGCCTGTTCTGCTAAATAAGCATACATCTTTCTAACATCAATGTGCAACTTGCCAACAGAATCTTCTGCTGCGCTGCAATCGCTGATAAGTTTTAATTTCTTTTGAACTGTTAAATTATCCATGTTCTTTACCTCACTTTTCTGATATTTTTTCATGCTATCTGCTACCATAATTGCTGTGATATTATCTTAATGTGATTTTGTATCGTTTAGATTCTTTATACCCAAAAGCTTGTTCACTATTAGATGTGAAATAATTTTTTTCAACACTAACAGATTCAATATGACGACATGCATAATTATAAGCTTTAATGGAAATTTTATTATTAAAATATCCTTGTTGAATATCTTTAATTACATTTCTTACTAAATCAAAATAAACTTCCCTTCTACTTATTTCAAACGCGTGTTTTCTAAAATCTTTTAGTAAATGATAAACATACATATAAAATTGTCTTTTTTCATCTAACATATCATTGTCAATGTTAGCAAGCGTTCTTAATGAAACATGATGCCAATTTGGATTTTTTGCCGCTTTTAAATAATTTTCTGTATTCTTTCTAACGCAATGTGTCATTTTAATTCGCTCATTATCAAATCTAACACAGAAATGTTTACACGTTAAACATGGTAAAGACGTTTTTTCAATTCCTAAACGGCTATTCGATTCTTGCCTTACTTCCATAACGTCTTTTTTGGCTGATTCACTATAGTCTGATACAAGTCTTTCATATAAATCTTTCATTGTTTTAAAATCTTCAAAGTCATAGCAACTTGTAATATGTGATATCCCTCTATGGTCATGTATAAACAGACTTCCACCAACACCTCTATACACAGTTAAGTATACGTGATTTGCTAATTCAACCTTATATCTACCGTCAAGTGGCTTTACAGCTTTTACGGATGTATTCATAATCTTTGCTACTTTTGCAAAAAACTTATTGTAACTATTGATTCTCATAATTTCCTTCTTTCTTCAAGTCTTTCCTTGATGTCTTTGTTTTCTTTATCTTTATTATACTGTATTACTGTTAACATATTGTGCCGTAATTGTAAATAAATTGTTAACAATATATGTTTTAATGTATAAACGCTCTTTATAAATTGTCTGACAACTTGTGGGGAACTTGCACATTGTATATTGTATTTAAAGAGTATCTC
>QWCY01009185.1_pt1 | contig 13830 bp, 10 predicted proteins | sample 1972631 | NCBI WGS metagenome assembly QWCY01 (sample SAMN09866696, study PRJNA288562) | Human gut metagenome isolate pre1_stool, whole genome shotgun sequencing... | isolation source: gut | host: Homo sapiens | place: USA: California
TTTCAGTTCCTTCAGATCATATTTCTCCGGATAACGGGTAGCAAATACAATATCAACAATGTAGCGTTCAATCTTCTCATCCAGATATACCTGACGAACAACTTTACGTGCTTCAATAATCTCCTGAGCTTTCAGAATAGGCTTCACATTGAATTTATCGCCATTGATATTCTGGCGGATAATCAGTTTTTCTTCTTCCATCTTCGGATAGTCAATAACCACTTTCAGCATGAAACGGTCCACTTGGGCTTCAGGCAACGGATAAGTACCTTCCTGCTCAATAGGATTCTGTGTAGCAAGTACAAGGAAAGGTTCGGGTAGAGGGAAAGTTTCCTTACCGATAGTTACCTGGCGTTCCTGCATAGCTTCCAGCAAAGCACTCTGCACCTTGGCCGGAGCACGGTTAATTTCATCTGCCAGAACAAAATTGGCAAAAATAGGTCCTTTCTTTACTTGAAATGTTTCGTCTTTCTGACTGTAAACCATTGTACCGATAACGTCAGCAGGCAGCAAATCGGGAGTAAACTGTACACGACTGTATTGTGCATCGATCAGCGAGGCAAGCGTCTTAATCGCCAATGTCTTTGCCAAACCGGGCACACCTTCTAATAATACGTGTCCATCGGACAGCAAACCGATTAACAATGACTCTACCAGATGTTTTTGTCCTACGATGATCTGGTCCATACCAGCAGTAAGATTGGTAACAAAAGAACTTTGTCTTTCAATCCGCTCGTTCAGTTCGCGGATATCAATTGTTTCAGCCATAAATACTATTATTTTTATTGTTTAAATTCCANNNCCAACTAATTTTTATTAAAAAACAATTAGATTAAACTACTTTCATAGAGTTTAGTAGTTAACAATAGTTTCTGAAAAGAATTTCAAATTCGCAGACAGGGATAAATAGCAAATCACCCCTGCAAGTGAAGTATTATCAACTTGCAGGGGTGCAATATTTTCTTTTATTTCTTTTCAAGCTCCGGTATCTTGATTACAGTACCATACGGCACATGATCGGGATTCTTTATAACACCCGAATTATGCTTCACAATATAGGGCCACAGAGCCTTAGTTCCGTAAAAGCGAAGTGCAACCTTTGTCAGAGTTTCTCCTTCCTGGATAGTATAAGTAGTTTTCGTACCTACAATCTTATAATTTACAGAGTCTGGCTCAAAAGGAGTAGCAGCAGCCTTCTTTGTCTCTTTTTTAGGAGCAACAACAGGAGTTTCCTGTTTTACAACCGGCTTCGGTTCTTCAACAACTTTAGGAGTAACAACTTCTGCCACAGTATCTTTCTTCGCAACCACAGTTGCGGTATCTTTTTGAGTAATACTATCCGTCAGAACGATTGGAGCAGCTGGTTTCTCTACTTTTTCATCAGCAACTTTCTCTTTTGATGGCGTAGACATCCTATCCAATAAATCCGGATAATACATAAAAGTAACAGCACCTATACACAGCAATACTACAAGCACTACAATTCCAATGAAAAACTTCATTGTAGAGCTATCTTCCTTATTCACAGGAGGTAATGGAGGTTCAGGAACTTCATAGGTAGGCACCAATTCTTCTTGAGCCTTTTGTTCTATAGGAGCTTCTGCTACAGGCTCATCCATTGGAATTACTGATTCCGCCACAGCTAAATTAGATTCTTCAGACGATACTACAGATTCCTCGGATGAAAGAATTGATTCAGCCTGACAAACAGAGGGGGCTTCTTCCGAAACCGGCTGTTCTTTTATATCCTCCACGACTTCCTCAACAGTCAGAATCACTTGTTTTTCAACTGTCTCTATCAATTCTTCTTCAGCATTTTCAGTTTTCTCTTCAATTACTTCAGCCGTTTCTTGAACAACAACCTGCGATTCTACAACAACTGTAGAACTTTCAGGCTCTACAAAATTCTCTTCTTTTTCCTCTTCTTCAGAATTATCCCCCATTGCCGTATCTTCTAACACTGTTTCATCGTTCAATACCACAGTTTCAAAATGCGAAAAAGGTTTGTTTATCAAATCTTTTAAAGTTGGCTCCGGAGTAAATGAAACCTTTGTATGTCCTTGTATTTCAAAACGTTCACCCGTGTTTATATTTACGCTTTCACGACTATCCACGTCAATCAGCTTAAATGTACCCAAGCCTTTAATCTTCACATACTTATCGCTCTCCAATGATTCTTCAATCAACTGAAAAAATTCTTTTACGAAGCTCTCAGCATCCGTTTTATCCATGCCATGCTTTTCGGCAAGCATTTCTATTAAATTCTGTATGTTCAGCTTTTCATTCATATTTATGAAGGGTTACTTGAGTAGAAGACGACATTATTTAAACTTATCTTTCAGAGTCGTACTGGGTCTATAGGTCAGCACCAACTTAGGTGGAACCAACATACGCAACTTTGTCGTTGGATTGATGGTAATACGCTCCGCTTTCTTCTTTACCTCAAAAGTACCGAAACTTTGTACGGAAACAATATTCCCTTCTTGCAGCTGTTGTGTCATATCCGACAGTAAAGATGCAATAAGTTCGGATGTATCCTTTATGGTATATCCCAATCTTCGTGACAGTTCTGAAGTAAATTCTTTATTATTCAAAATCCAGCTATTTTTATAAAGTTCGGTGCTATATTAGCAAAACTTCCGCATATACACAAATTCTTCGGGAAAATTATTTAAATAACCTGTCCCAAAAGGTCGAAATCATCGGAACTTATTATCTCTACCTGGTAAAAGTTACCAATAAGCAATGTTTGTTCACCACGCTCTATCAATACTTCCGGATCCACTTCAGGAGAGTCAAATTCAGTACGACCGATATAATAATCCCCTTCCAGACGATCAATGATAACTTTCATGGATTGCCCCACTTTTGCAGCGCTCAATTCGGCAGAAATACCTTGTTGAATGAACATCAACTCATCCAAACGCGCCTGCTTTACTTCCTGAGGTATTTCATCCGCATAATGCGCAGCCGCGTAAGTACCTTCTTCTTCCGAATATGCAAAAGCCCCCATTCTATCGAAACGCACCTTACGAACAAACTCTTTCAACTCTTCAAAATCCGCCTCTGTTTCTCCGGGATGCCCTACCATTAAAGTCGTACGCAAATGGATACCAGGCACTTCTTTGCGGAATTGTTCTATCAGTTGATAAGTTTCTTCCTGAGTTACATGACGACGCATTTTTTCCAACATCGGATTGCTAATATGCTGAAGAGCTATATCCATATACTTACACACATTAGAACGCTCACGCATCACCCGAAACAAATCTGTAGGAAAATGTGCGGGATAAGCATAATGTAAACGAATCCATTCTACCCCAGGAATTTCAGATATACGTTCTATAAGTTCAGGAAGCATTTGCTTCTTATACAGATCCACACCATAGTAAGTCAACTCCTGAGCAATTATCTGAAACTCTTTTACTCCCTTATTCACCAGGTAACGGACTTCATCCAAAATTTCCTCCACCGGTCGCGATACATGCCGTCCTGTAATAATTGGAATAGCACAATACGAACACTTCCGGTCGCATCCCTCCGATATTTTCAGGTATGCATAGTGCTTAGGAGTAGTGAGAGTACGCTCTATATGAAGTTCTTTGTGATAAGCTTTACCCAGATCCTGCAATAACTCCGCCCAGTTAAATTTACCATAAAACTTATCCACCTGCGGAATTTCAATCGCCAATTCTTTCAGATAGCGTTCAGAAAGACAACCCATTACATATAACTTTTCCAGATTTCCTTCTTCTTTTGCCTGTGCAAATTCCAAAATCATGTTAATGGACTCTTCTTTAGCATCACCGATAAAACCACAAGTATTGATAACGGCAATCTCTCCTTTAGGCTTTTCCGTATCATGAGTCACGTGATATCCGGCTTCTTCCAGCTGGCGCATCAAATGCTCCGAATCCACTAAATTCTTAGAGCACCCTAAAGTTATAATATCAATTGTTTTCCGTTTCATGCATTCTCCCCAAACAACGAGTCAACAAATTCTTTCTTACGGAACACCTGTAGATCTTCCATACCTTCACCCAAGCCAATATACTTAACAGGTATCTTAAACTGATCAGAAATGCCGATAACAACTCCGCCTTTCGCCGTACCATCCAACTTAGTGATAGCCATTGCAGTTACTTCCGTAGCTAACGTAAATTGCTTAGCCTGCTCAAATGCATTCTGCCCAGTAGAACCATCCAGCACCAATAGTACTTCATTGGGAGCATCAGGAACTACTTTCTTCATTACATTTTTAATCTTAGTCAACTCATTCATCAAGCCAACCTTATTGTGAAGGCGGCCGGCAGTATCAATAATTACCACATCAGCATTATTAGCAACAGCAGAGCTTAATGTATCGTAGGCCACGGAAGCCGGATCAGCTCCCATCTTTTGTTTTACGACAGGTACTCCTACACGTCCACCCCAGATATCCAACTGTTCCACAGCTGCTGCACGGAAAGTATCCGCCGCTCCCAAATAAACGCTTTTACCTGCTTTCTTGAATTGGTAAGCTAACTTACCAATAGTAGTTGTTTTGCCAACGCCATTCACCCCTACTACCATAATTACGTAAGGTTTCTTCGCAATCGGTGCTTCAAAATCATCTACATCGTCCGAATTATTTTCCGTTAGCAAAGCAGCGATTTCATCGCGCAAGATAGTATTCAGTTCCTGCGCATTCATATATTTCTCAGATGCGGCACGCTTTTCTATACGTTGAATTATATTTAACGTCGTCTCTACCCCCACATCCGAAGTAATCAGCACTTCTTCCAGATTATCAAGCACTTCATCATCTACTTTCGACTTTCCTGCCACAGCACGGGCAATCTTTCCGAATACACTTTCTTTCGTCTTAGATAATCCTTTATCCAAAGTTTCCTTCTTTTCCTTTGAGAAAAAACTAAAAAATCCCATATCCTATTTTTTTGTACAATACATTATGCTACAAAGATATAACAAAGTAATGAAAGTACGGGGATAAAGTACAAAAAAAATCCCCTTACCGGAATACGATAAGAGGACTTTATAATCAAACGTCTTTCGACGGACTATCTTATTTCTTGAAAAAGTCTTGTACTTTTTCGTTCAATACCATTTGTTCATCAAAGATGTAAGCACCAGTCTTCGGAGACTTAACCATCTTGATAACCTTTGTATAAGCACGACCTTCTTTAGAACCTTCGTGCAAACTTGCTACAGTTTTCTTTGCCATGGGTTATACTTATTATTTAATTTCTTTATGTACTGTTACTCTCTTCAGGATCGGATTATACTTCTTCAATTCCAATCTTTCAGTTGTATTCTTTCTGTTCTTAGTAGTGATATAACGAGAAGTTCCCGGCATACCGCTATCTTTGTGTTCTGTGCATTCCAGAATCACCTGTACTCTGTTACCTTTTGCTTTCTTTGCCATAATCAGTATTCTCCTCTACTTTTTAGCCAATTACTTTAATGCTTTTCCAATCACAATAACCTTTTGCTACTGCGTCGTTCAAAGCAGCGTCCAGTCCTTTCTTATTAATAATACGCAGACCGTTAGCACAAATGCTAAGGCTGATCCAGCAATCTTGCTCTACATAGTAGAACACTCACAGAGCATCATTAGAGCATTTCGAATGGCTTTTTGTACATTTCCACCCCTTCCATCATCTCCCTCTTGTCTGAATGTTACAATTTCATTTTTATAGGCAGCAGCAATCCATACCGTTCCGACAGGCTTTTCCGCAGTTCCCCCTCCGGGGCCTGCAATTCCTGATGTAGCGACAGCGCAATCTGTTTTCAACGCTTTCATCGCACCTTTTACCATCTCGATAACAGTCTCCCGACTGACAGCTCCATATTTCTCCAAAGTTTCAGCAGAGACATGGAGCAGAGACATCTTTACCTCATTAGAATATGCCACAATCCCTCCGTTAAAGTATTCCGAGCTCCCTGGAACTGAAGTCACCAAAGCTGCAATACTGCCTCCTGTACAACTTTCTGCGGTGGAAAGGGACAAATTCTTCGATTTTAATAACTCCCCAATCTTTTCTTCCAGCTTCATATACCTTATTATATATATTATTTCTGTATTTTGTTCCACTTTTCCTCTCCATATCACCAAATCCGTATCAACTCCGTGTTTGCTCCGTATCTATACACTTGGACTTGGTATGGAGTTGGTATGGACCAGACACGGACCAGGTACGGTGCAGGCCGAAAAGTGCTCTAAAACTCCTTTTATTGCAACGTTACACGTGAGTAAGCCGGTGCATCTATCGAACAGAAATCTTTATCCTGATATTTGAAATAACCTGTAATCGCAATCATAGCGGCATTATCCGTCGTATAGCTGAATTTGGGAATAAATATATTCCACCCATACTTTTCAGCATGTTCACGAAAGGCATTGCGCAAGCCATTATTAGCAGAAACACCACCAGCCACGGCTACTTGCTTTATCTTATGTTCTTTAGCAGCCTTACGGAGCTTATCCATCAGGATATCCACTACGGTAGCTTCAAGCGAAGCTGCCAAATCGACCTTATGATGTTCGATGAAATCGGGGTCTTCCTTTATCCAGTCACGCAAAGAATACAGGAATGAGGTTTTCAAACCGCTGAAACTATAATCTAATCCAGGGATATGAGGTTTGCTAAAAGTAAATGCCTTCGGATTTCCCTGACGGGCCAACTTATCAATAATCGGACCACCGGGATACCCCAATCCCATTACCTTCGAACACTTGTCGATGGCTTCTCCAGCAGCATCATCAATCGTCTGCCCTAAAATCTCCATATCATTGTATGCCTTTACCAGGATAATTTGCGAATTTCCTCCCGATACAAGCAAGCAAAGGAAAGGAAATTCAGGCTGAGTATTCTCTTCACCTTCTGCTTTAATAAAATGGGCTAACACATGACCTGTCAAATGATTAACATCAATCATAGGAATACCTAAAGAACGAGCAAAACCTTTGGCAAATGACACACCTACCAACAAAGAGCCCATCAATCCCGGTCCTCTGGTAAACGCCACTGCACTCAATTCTTCCTTAGTCACTCCAGCGCGTTTCAATGCTTCATGCACCACCGGAACTATGTTTTGCTGATGTGCACGTGAAGCTAATTCGGGAACTACACCGCCATAGGCTTCATGCACCGCCTGACTGGAAACGACGTTTGATAGCAGATATCCATCTTTGATGACGGCAGCAGAGGTGTCGTCGCAAGAGCTTTCTATTCCTAAAATTATTGTACTCATATCGTTATTTACGTTTAAACGCTGCAAAAGTAATGATAAAAGTAGGATTGATAACGTATTATTTCATATTTTTGTTGGCTAATTCAAACAAACCGCCTATCAGAAAGTTAAAAAAGACAGTTCGCTGGGTGCTCGGTATTATACTTAGTTTGTATATCGGGACTATATTGTTGTTGAACATTCCTTACGTTCAGCGACAAATATCTGTGTTGGTTGCAAACGAATTGGCTAACGTTCTGGGTACACAATTGACCATCAGGCGGATAAATATGGGACTGCTAAACCGCATCATAATTGATGACTTATTATTGAATGACCAGTCCGATAAAGAAATGCTGAAGATATCCCGTTTTTCAGCTAAATTCGATATATTGCCCCTATTCAAGGGAAAAGTTTCCATCAGTAACGTGCAGTTATTTGGTTTTAACATCAATCTGGAAAAGAAAACACCGGAAGATATACCCAATTTCCAGTTCGTACTTGATGCATTTGCCTCTAAAGATACCATCAAAAAAGAAAGTAATCTGGATATCCGCATCAATTCTTTATTGATACGGCGCGGCAAGCTGTCCTACAATGTGCTGTCGGCAGAAGAAACACCGGGAAAGTTCAATGCACAGCACATACAGCTACGTAACATTATTGCCAATATCTCCTTAAAAGCACTTCAAAATGATTCTATAAATGCTGCTATCAAACGTTTAAGTATAGAAGAAGAAAATTCCGGATTTGAGTTAAAGAGGCTGAGCTTAAAGGTTGTTGCAAATAATCAGAAGATGAATATCGAGAATTTTGCAATCGACCTGCCCAATACTTCACTTGCCATGGACACCATACGTATGGAATATGACAGTCTGGGGGCTTTTGGTAATTTTGTTAATGACGTGCACTTCTCGTTCCGTATGCTGCCTTCAGATATCGTACTTCGTGATTTGGCAGCATTTGTTCCCGCATTTTCTCCTTTTAAAGAAAAGCTGCAAATAGCTGTAGAAACAAACGGTACCATTAACCAGCTGAACTGTCCCCACCTGTCAATCACAGGAGGACCGCATTTCCGTTTGAGAGGAGATGTATCTTTACAAGATCTATCCCGTCCTCAGGATGCATTTGTATTTGGTAACCTGTCCAATTTATATGCCGATCCGGAAGGGGTTGCTTTTTTTGTACGCAACTTGAGTAAGAATTACGAGAGTGTTCCTCCTATATTACAACGTTTGGGCACCATTTCATTTCATGGAGAAGTATCAGGCTATTTCACGGACATCGTAACTTATGGTTTGATATACACAGACATTGGCTCCATCAAGACAGACTTGAAAATAAGTTCAGATAAAGAAAAAGGTTATTTTGCATATTCGGGTGCCGTAAAGACTGAAGAACTCGAATTGGGCAATATGCTGGATAACGAAAAGCTGGGAAAAGTAACTTTCAATCTTGACATTGAAGGCAGCCACTATGAAAATCAATACCCTTCCATTGTGATGAAAGGATTGATTGCTTCCATCGACTATAGTGATTATAATTATGAAAATATCACACTGGACGGAGAATACAAACAAGGCGGTTTCAATGGAAAAGTAGCATTGGATGACGAAAATGGTTCTATTCTGCTGAACGGTAATATCAATACCGTCAGCCGTATACCGACTTTCAACTTTCACGCCAGCATTCGCAATGTGCGTCCGCACGAACTCCACCTAACCCCCAAATATGAGGATACAGAACTTTCAGTTCAATTAACAGCCGACTTCACAGGTGGATCTATTGATGAAATGAATGGAGAAATCAATATCGACAGTCTGCAATTCACTGCACCCGATAAGGAGTATTTTCTGGATAACCTGAAAATCGCTGCCAGCCAGAGGGATAGTTCTCATAAGCAACTGACAGTAACCTCTAATTTCCTGAATGCAAGCATCGAGGGGGATTATTCTTATCGTACCCTGCCTGCCAGTGTAATGAATATCATGCGGAAATACATTCCCGCTCTGATATTACCGGACAAGAACCCCATAGAAAGCGAGAATAATTTCCATTTTGATGTAAACATCTTCAATACGGATTTATTGTCCACCGTATTCAATGTTCCCATTAAAATCTATACACACTCTACTCTAAAAGGTTATTTCAATGACAAAGCGCAACGCTTGCGGGTAGAGGGCTATTTTCCACGTCTGCGTTATGGAGATAAATTCATTGAATCCGGAATGCTATTATGCGAAAATCCGGGTGACAAAGTTCATGCCCGACTGCGCTTCAATAACCGCAAGCCGACAGGTGCAATAAACATTGCATTGGAAGCTCAGGCCAAAGACAACCTTATTCAGACTTCCCTAAACTGGGGTAACAGCAGTTCCGTCACCTATAGTGGCAAACTGGCTGCTACTGCACATTTTCTCCGTGCACAAGCCGAAGAACGAGATAACAAGCGTTCCCGTAAGGCAGTTTCGCCCTTGAAAACGGTCGTAGATGTACAAAAGACAGATATCATTCTGAATGATACTCTATGGGAAATACACCCCTCACAAGTAGTCATAGATTCCGGGAAAATACATATTAATGATTTCTATTTCAGCCATAAAGACCGACACTTGCGCATCAATGGGGTCATTTCAGAAGAACCCAATGACACGGTACGCCTGGACTTGAAAGATATTAATATAGGATATGTATTCGATATAGCCAACCTTGGGGTTAACTTCAAAGGCGAAGCTACCGGTCCAGCCTATGCCAGTGGAGTATTAAAAACTCCCGTTATGTATACCGACCTGTTTATCCGAAGTCTTGGGTTGAACGACGGATTATTGGGCGATGCCAATATTCATGGAGAATGGCATCACGAAGTAAAAGGAATTTATCTCGATGCACATATTCGTGAGAAAGACATAGCCAAAAGTCATGTATATGGATATATCTATCCCATAAAACCCACAAGTGCACTCGACTTACAGATTGAAGCGGACAGCACCAATCTCAAGTTTATTGAACACTACATGAGTAGTATTACACCGGAATTTAACGGACGAGCCAGTGGCAACGTACATTTCTATGGTAAATTTAAAGGGCTTACCATGGAAGGACGCGTACTTGGCGATGCTTCCATGAAAGTAGACGTATTGAACACCACTTTCTTCATAAAAGACAGTATTCTCATAGAGCCGAACGGGCTGACTTTCCATAATAACCGCATTTTCGACCCTCAGGGCAACCAGGGACACGCAAACGGTTACCTGCACTATGAACACTTCAAGAATCTGGAATATCGTTTTCAGTTTGACGTAAATAATATGCTGGTGATGAATACAAAAGAATCGCTTGACTTGCCTTTCTATGGTACGGTATATGGAACAGGCAATGCTCTGATTGCCGGCAATGCGCGAGATGGCGTAAATATAGATGTAGCTATGACTACCGACCGAAATACTAATTTTGTTTATATAAAGGATAATGTATCTTCAGCTGCCAGTACCCAATTCATCAAGTATGTAGATAAAACACCTCGTCGTGCTGTGCTGGACTCCATCAATTTGACCTCTGATTATGAGCTGGCACAACAAGAAATACAACAGGAAGAAGAAAGTCATACCGATATCCGCCTAAATCTGCTTGTAGAAGCTACCCCGAATGCAACCATGAAGATTGTTATGGATCCCATTGCAGGCGACTACATCAGTGGACGAGGGTCCGGAAATATCCGCACAGAGTTTTACAACAAAGGCGATGATGTAAAAATGTTCGGTAGTTACCGCATCAGTCAGGGAGTTTATAAATTCAGCTTGCAGGAAGTGATACGCAAGGATTTTACAATAAAAGACGGAAGTACTATCAGTTTCAACGGTCCTCCGTTGGATGCCACCATGGATATCCAAGCAAACTATATGGTGAATTCCGCATCATTGAATGATCTGGTACCCAATGCAAGTAGCTATGGAATCCCTACGAATATCCGGGTAAACTGTACCATGAATCTGACAGGTCACCTCACTTCCCCTGACATTAAGTTGGGACTGGAAGTGCCTAATGAACGAGATGAAGTACAAGCACTTATCCGCAACTATATCCCTACGGACGAACAAATGAATATGCAGATCCTCTATCTGTTAGGTATCGGCAAATTCTATACACCCGAAAATGTAGATGCCACGCAAAATTCGAATATGATGACTTCCGTGCTTTCATCGACCCTTTCAGGACAACTAAACAATGCACTTTCCAACATTATTAATAGTAACAACTGGAATATAGGTACCAACCTCAGCACCGGAGAAAAAGGCTGGACGGATATGGAGTTCGAAGGAATGCTATCGGGACAATTACTGAACAACCGTCTGCTTATCAACGGTAACTTCGGATACCGCGACAATCCGATGGCAAATACGAATTTTGTAGGTGACTTTGAAGCAGAATGGCTTGTGAACCGTAGCGGAGATATCCGCCTGAAAGCGTACAATGAGACGAATGACCGCTATTATACAAGAACCAATCTGACAACGCAAGGCATTGGCATCATTTTCAAGAAGGACTTCAACCGATGGAAAGAGCTTATGTTCTGGAATAAGTGGAGGTTGAAAAGACTGAGACGGGAAATGGAACAAAAGGAAGCTGAAAAAAATACCAAAGAGCAAACGGAAGAACCTAAGACTAGTGCTTCCCATGCGGCAGCAAAAGAAAAGAGAGAGAGAAGTTAATTTTCCCCTTCTTTATTTTCATATCACTTTTCTTATTCATATATCAATTTATAATCATTTATAAAGCCTGTTCCTTCCACCGTTTCTATACAGTTCAGCAACCGCCACTCACAACTGCGTACCCAGCTGCGGAAATTCTCTTCAGGTTGATACTCACTCCGGGCGAATTCCAACAAACGGTCTACCTCAAAATTATCGGAAATAATGCCTGCTCCGCCGCGTGCCGCATCATAGGCGTTACAATCCTGTTCAATGTGTGCCGGTACCATCAGCAAAGGCTTACCCAGATACATAGCCTCGCAAACGGATTCAAAACCTGCCGTAGTGGCATACGCCCGGCAACCTGACATATAACTTAGGAATTTTTCGTCATCCAACTGATGAAATGACAATGTTTCATCCATTCTGCATACTTCCGGTTCATCCGGTTTGTCCCAGAAGAAGTGCAAAGGCACTTCGGGGTGCTGCTCATGCCATTGGGAGATACTTTTTCCAAATCCGGCATTAACCATATAGCCATGTACATACTCTCCGGCAACAGTTTCGCAACAAAGCACTTCACGCCGCAATAAAGGTGGCACCACTCGTATGTGCGCTTTTTCATCCGTCTCCATCGGACGGAATGAAAGGGCCAGCTTCTTTTTGGCTCCGATACACGTGAGTCGTGTAAAAAAGCGGAGCATCAGCAGACTCACGGGATTCTTTTTGGGAAACTCAAAGTCATGATGCAAGAAAAGATATTGATGGCCGACACTGATCTGCGGTACAGAAGGGCGGAAAAAAAGATAAGTCAAGCCCGTCAGTAACTCATAAAAGTTGATTACGAGGTCCACAGGTGCCTGTATATTACGGTTAAAGAAACCCGGCAGGCGACGGGTGTTACTCTTCCCCACCAGTACTTCTACTACCTCGTGACCGTTGCGCCGTAGAATTTCTTCCAGCGTGATGGCTTGCGTCAGATGACCGCGACCTTCTCCTTGAACAATAAAAAGAACCTTCATCTTTATATTTATAATTTAGCAATTTATAATACCATCGCATTTACGTGCGTGGACAAACTTCACCAGTTCCTCTTCAAAATTGGAAATATAAGAAACAGCGAATGTTGCAGGCAAAGGTCAGCTATTCGTATTACGCCGGTATGTAGAAAATATGACAAGTCTCTTTCATTTTTTTCGCGAACCTCCTTATCTTTACAGAAGATAAGCTGCATCTCAGCATAACTTTTTCATGCAAGCATGAAAGTTATACCTTCAATTTGCATTATCTTTACCCCTCAAAAGAAACTCTCGTATGAAAAAGCCCGGAAATATCCTTATTGTTGATGATAACCGCGGTGTGCTCACCGCAGTGCAATTGCTGTTGAAACCCCATTTCGAAAAGATCATCACGCTCCCTTCACCTGTCACACTAACCTCTGTGTTACGTGAAGAAAATCCATCAGTGGTGTTACTTGACATGAATTTTACCTCAGGTATCAATACGGGAAACGAAGGATTATTCTGGTTACAGGAAATCAAACGCCTTCGTCCCTCCTTGCCTGTGGTTCTTTTCACTGCTTATGGAGATATTGATCTTGCCGTGCGTGGCATTAAAGAAGGAGCTACAGACTTTATTGTCAAGCCATGGGATAATCAAAAGCTGGTGGAAACCTTACTGAATGCAGCCCAAGCCATTCATAATAAAAATAACGGAAAAATCGCCTCTCCTGTAACCCCTGCCATGTATTGGGGAGAAAGTCCCATCATGCAGCAATTGCGCTCGCTGGTGGAGAAAGTCGCCACAACCGATGCAAATATCCTTATCACCGGAGAAAACGGTACGGGAAAAGAGATGCTGGCACGTGAAATTCATGCACTTTCTTCCCGCCGTACGAAGGAAATGGTTG
>QWCY01004875.1_pt1 | contig 13803 bp, 9 predicted proteins | sample 1972631 | NCBI WGS metagenome assembly QWCY01 (sample SAMN09866696, study PRJNA288562) | Human gut metagenome isolate pre1_stool, whole genome shotgun sequencing... | isolation source: gut | host: Homo sapiens | place: USA: California
GATGCTGCCTGCCGTCAGCTCCAGACTCTTTTTTGCTTCCAGAAGCGCCTGTTTATGGCGCGCATTCGTGATGTAAACCTCATCGTTGAACGAAATTTCGCCCTGGAAAAACATCTTTTTCATCTGTTCCTCCAGCTCTTCCATACCCGTCTCTTCCCGCGCGGAAATGCTGATGACCGGAGCGCCTGTCTTTTGCTCCATCTCCTCTTTTTCGATCACCGCAGTCAGATCCGACTTATTCAGCAGCACAATCGCCTTGCGCCCTTTCAGGATTTCCATGATTTTTGCATCATTCTCATCGAGCGGCACGGATGCATCCACCACATAGAGAATCAGATCTGCGTCCTTTGCATGCTCCAAAGCACGATCCACACCGATTTTCTCGACCGTATCCGCCGTTTTTCGGATCCCCGCCGTATCCAGAATCCGAAGGGAAATGCCCTTTAAGACCAGATTTTCCTCGAGCACGTCGCGTGTCGTTCCGGCGATATCCGTCACAATCGCTTTTTCCTCGCCTGCCAGCAGATTTAAAAGCGATGATTTTCCGGCATTCGGTTTTCCAAGGATCACCGTCTTGATGCCCTCCTGGATCATCTTGCCCTCATCCGCAGATGCAAGCAGCTTTTCCACCTGCTTTTTCTGCTCCGCAACAACCTGGGCCAGCCGCTTTGGATACCCGTCCAGGCTGATGTGCTCCCACTCTTTGCCGAGATGACATCCATAACCGCCTCGGCCTGCGTCAGATCCATTCTTCCGTTCAGAAACGCCCGTTTCGTAAACTCACCCGGATCTGCCGCCCGCGCACCGGCATTTAAGACTGCCTCGAGCACTTTTTTCACCGCCAGCACCCCGCCGTGACAGTCGATCTCGACGGTATTCTCACCCGTATATGTTTTCGGCCCTTTCATCACCATGACAAGGACCTCATCAATCACTTCCTCCCCTTCGGTAATCCATCCATAATGAATCGTATGGGATTTGACCGCAGAAAGCTTTTTTCCTTCTTTTTTTGCACGGAATACGCGATCCGCCACTTCGAATGCATCGTTTCCGCTGATTCTTACAATACCAATTCCCGCCGGCGCCATCGCTGTGGACACTGCGGCAATTGTATCATCCAAATGAAATCCTGCCATTGTTTCCAGTCCTTTCTAAAACCTCTCTTTTTGGGGATCCCAGTATTCAGATCCACATCTTTTCTTTCCTTTCGCATGGCTCTGAATAGTTCCATTTTAGCAGAAAACCAGAAAAGACGGTACCCCGTATTTTACACAGGTACCGTCTTTTTGCATATTTTTTACGCTTTCTTATCGTTTCGGCGCTACAACAACGTGGCGATATGGCTCGCTGCCCTCGCTGTAGGTCTCCACAAATTTATTTCCCTGCAGTGCAGAGTGGATGATTCTTCTCTCGTAAGGATTCATCGGCTCTAAGGAAACCGGTCTTCTGGTCTTTTTCACTTTGTAAGCGATGTTTCTTGCCAGGTTTTCCAGTGTTTCTTTTCTGCGCTTGCGGTAATTTTCCGTATCAAGTTTGACACGAACGTAATCCTTCTGCTCTTTATTGACTACAAGGCTGGTCAGATACTGAAGGGAATCCAGCGTCTGTCCTCTTTTGCCGATCAGGATGCCCATATCCTCACCGGCAAAATCAACTTCAAGAGAACCGTTCTCGGCATTATACTCCATCTGGATCTCAACCGGGAGCTCCATGGCTTTGAATACACCGCTTAAGAACTCAAGTGCCGTTGCCTTGATCTGGGCGATTTCCTCGTCTGTTCTCTGAACTACTTCACGCTCTTCTCTTGGCTCGGAGCGTCTTGCAGTTTCTGCCTGACGCGGAGCAGATTTTCTTTCCGTTTCTTTCTTTACAGCTTCTTTTTTCGGCGCTTCCTTTACCGGTGCAGGAGCTGCCTCTTTTTTCTCTGGTTTCTGGGGTGCTTCCGGTTCTTTTTCCGGTGCGGCTTTTACAGCGGCACGGATCACAGCCGGTTTACTTCCGATTCCAAAGAATCCGGAACTGCCTTCGCTGATGACCTGGATCTCCAGTTTATCGCTGGCAGCCTGAAGCTCAATGCAGGCTTTTGTAATAGCGTCGTCCACGGTTTTTGCGGATACTTCGATAAACTCCATAAAGATTTACCCCCTATTTTTTCTTTTTGCTGTTCTTTTCATCAAACTGTTTTACCATGTTTGCTTTCGCAGCGATGCTTCCGGCGCGGTATTCCTGATTACTGTTGTAATACTCAGTCGAAGCTTTTCTTGCTGCCTCTTTTTCCTCAGCAGACGGCTCTTCGTTCTCCTGTACCTGAATATTACGCACACTCTGCGTTGCAGCCTGTGTGATTTTCTGCGGCGGAAGGCCGGCTTTTTCTCTCTTCTTTGCAGCTTTTTCTTGGTTTTTGCGGATCACCTCATCCATGTCAATGGAAGACATATGACGGTTGATCACAATCTGCTGTACGCTTCGAACAAGCGCACCTGCAATCCAGTAAATACCAATACCGATGGAGAACGATAAACACATAAATGCGGAGAAAACAGGCATTACCGTGTTCATGGTCTTCATAGAATTTTCCATGGAGTTTGCTGTCTTATTTCCGTTGTTGGAAGATGGTGCCTGCGGCATCAGCTTGTAATTCAGCCACTGGGTAAACCATGCCAGAACCGGCACCAGAATTGCTCCTGCAATCAGAAGCGCAGATCCGTTTGCCATACCCTCGCGGATGACATCCATCGGAGACTGTGTGATATTAAATCCAAGGAACATGTTGATATGCTTGGACTCCGCGGCGGTTTTTGTAATGGTATCCGCAATACCGGAGAACTCGCTGATGTCGGCCAGCTTCGTCCACTGGGACGGTTTCAGCACATAAAACATGTCCAGAAGGTTATTTTCGGTTAATGTTTCACTTACTTTACTGTACATGGTAACACGGTTATCTGTGATAAACTGTGTCAGAATTCCAGAATATCCTGATACACCCATCATCTGTGTTGTCAGTCCCTGGAATACATTGCGGACACTTCCGATATATCCCGGAATATGATAGATAACCTGGTACAGCGCAAGCAGAATCGGCATCTGAACCAGCAGTGTACTGCAGCTTCCTGTCGGGGAGACACCGTATTTCTGATAAACTGCCATGGTCTCTTCAGATTTTTTCATCTGAGAAGCCTGGTCTTTTTTGTTCTGATATTTCTTTTCAATTCTCTGCAGATCCGGCTGCATTACGCTCATCATCTTCGACATCTTCTGCTGCTTGATCTGAAGCGGCGTCAGAACGAGATAAATGATAATCGTATACAGAATAATCGCAATACCGATGTTCGGAATTCCAATTTTTTCCAGACAAAAATAAATTCCATTGATCAGCCAGCCGAGGATCTGGCATACCCACCCGATAATCGGCCACGTTGACTTACTCAGTACGATATCCAAAACGTCTTTTCCTCCTTATTTATCTACGGCACAGGGTCGTAACCTCCGTGTGAAAACGGGTTACATCTCAGTATTCTCCATAATGCCAGCAGACTTCCTTTGAAAGCACCATATTTCTGAATCGCTTCCAGCCCGTACTGCGAGCAGGTCGGCGTATAAGGGCAGTGCACCCTCTTCAGAGGAGACAGGTACTTCTGATAAAACCGGATACCTTTTATCAATACCGTCTTCATTCTTCTGTTTCCTTTAATATATGATGCAGTTTTCCCAGATGCAAAAGTGCTCCCTCTATCTCGAAATACGTACAGTTTTTTGCATTAACTCTTGCGATCACAACTACATCCATTCCACACTGAAATTCCTCTTCATGCAGACGATAACTCTCCCGGATCAGTCTCGCCAGATGGTGGCGCACAACGCTGTTTCCCACCTTTTTGCTTACTGAAATTCCAATCCGGTTCCGTCCCAGCTGATTTTTCTTCACATACATGACCAGAAATCGGTTTGCAAACGATGTTCCCTGCTTATAAACCAGCTGAAAATCTCTGTTTTTTTTCAGGCTTTCCGAATATTTCATGAATCCATTCTTTCCTTCATGATTTGTCTAAATTTTCTTTTCCTTGAATAGCTTTAGATAGAAGAAAAGACCACATAAATTTTATGCGGCCTTTGGTTTTATGCTGATAATTTTTTTCTTCCTTTTAATCTTCTTGCAGCTAAAACTTTTCTTCCACCTTTTGTGCTCATTCTTGCTCTGAATCCGTGAACTTTAGCTCTGGATCTTTTTTTCGGCTGAAATGTCATTTTCATAAGATAAGGCACCTCCTTTAAATTCTAATCAATAACTGCCTGCAAGGCAGTATTTCACTACATGTATGACAGAAAACATCATTTCAATTATATTCATAAACCCCCATTTCGTCAACCCTAAAATCAATAATTTTCGCAGTTTTTTTCGGGAAAAATGCCGCTCTAACGCGGTTTTCCGGTCTGCCGCTGCCCGTGCCTTCCGTGTGCTGATTTTCGGTTTATCCACAACTTATCCACACTGTCCGCCACACGCGTACAAATACCAGTTCGATTTTTGCGCTTTCCACACGATATCTTGTAACCGTAATCAACATTATCCACAATCTGTGGATAACCTTGTGGATAACTTTCGGTTTTGCTGTGTACAACCTGTGGGCATTTCCAATTTTTCCAGTATTTACGCCATGTATAATGTGTATATAAGTTTTCCAGACTTTACACATTTCGGTTTTTCCAGCCCTCTATCCACAATTTTATCAACATAAGATTCCCTGTTATCCACAAACTATCCTCCATTTCATCAACAGGAAAATTTTTTACACATTCTGTGGATAAAAAAATAATTATCCACATTTTTGGGTTGAATAAAACGGCATTTTATTATATCATATAGAAGTAAAAATGCGACTATTCGGGGAAAATTTCGTTTTCCACACAGAAGTTATCGTTACTGTTCACTCAGCAGTGAAACACTTGCTGTTTCGCTGCGTAAGAAAATGATTCAGGTGTGAGCAGCCCTCCTTTTGCATAGCAAAACTTTAAATGAGGGCTGCGAATGTTACAGTTCACAGAGTAGCTGTGAACTGTAACAAGTTATCCCCAAAAAGCAATGATTATAGAAGCGGAGCGACAGAAAAAGCATGGAAATCGTACAAGATAAATGGAAAGAAATACTGCAGAGAGTGCGGGACGAGCACGAATTATCTGAGATCTCCTTTACTACATGGATTGAACCACTTACGATCCATTCGGTTGAGGACAATCTGATCACAATCCTGGTTCCATCCGAAAAAATGGGTCTCGATTACGTGAGCAAAAAATATACTCTTCCTATTAAAGTGGCAATCGCGGAAATCACAGGTGTCAACTATGAGATCCGCTTTATTCTTCCGGAAGAAGTGAAACAGGAAAAAGCGCCTGCTCCCGTCCAGAAAAATCTCTATGTGCCGAACCTGAATCCAAAGTATACCTTTGATACCTTCGTGGTCGGCAGCAATAACAAATTTGCCCATGCAGCTTCTCTCGCCGTGGCCGAATCCCCGGGAGAAATCTACAATCCGCTGTTTTTATACGGTGGTGTTGGACTGGGCAAAACCCATCTGATGCACTCGATCGCACATTTTATTCTTCAGAAAAACCCGTCTTCGCGGATTCTCTACGTAACGAGTGAAGAATTTACCAATGAAGTCATCGAGGCCATCCGAAACAGCAACAACACCGCAATGACCAAATTCCGTGAGAAATACCGCAATATCGACGTACTTCTCATCGATGATGTGCAGTTTATTATAGGAAAGGAATCCACGCAGGAAGAGTTTTTCCATACCTTCAATACGCTGCACGGCGCCAACAAACAGATCATCCTTTCTTCGGATCGTCCCCCGAAAGACATGGATATTCTGGAAGACCGCATCCGTTCCCGTTTCGAATGGGGACTCCTTGCCGACATCCAGAGCCCGGATTACGAGACGCGAATCGCCATTCTCCGAAAGAAACAGGAATTAGACGGCTATTCCGTCAGCGACGATGTGATCGAATACATCGCTTCCAATATTAAATCGAACATCCGTGAGTTGGAAGGCGCTCTCAACAAAATCATTGCATACGCAAACCTTGAAAAACGTGAAATCAACATTGATCTTGCAGAGCAGGTGCTGCGCGACATCATCTCCCCGAACGAGAAGAAGGTGATCACGCCGGAATTTATCATCGACACCGTTGCAGATCACTTCGATATTACGCCGTCCGACATTGTCGGCAGCAAGCGGAGCAGCAAAATCGTATTCCCGCGCCAGATCGCAATGTATCTGTGCCGCGAAATGCTCGATGCCCCGCTGACCGGAATCGGAAAAATGATGGGCGACCGCGATCATACCACTGTCATGCACGGCATTGAGAAGATCGAAAAGGAAATGAGTGCTAAAGACAGTGTCCGCAACACGGTAGACATCTTAAAGAAGAAGATCAACCCGTCGAAATAGGCGGAGCCTTTGTAACTCTGTCAAAACGGTTAAAACCGATTTACATTTATATAAGAAGAAACTCATCGGTTGACAGGCCCTTATTTATACACAAACCGATGTGGAAAGCCTGTGGATGAATTGTGGACAAATTTGGGGCCTGAAGTTATCAACATTTCATACACAGGTTCACGTTCGATTATTCACAGAGTTATACAGATCGATTTTTCCAGTATTTCCGCATTCTTGACGGGGTTTTCCACATATCCACATCCCCTACGACTAAGACTACGGATTTTTACTATATTTTTTCTTTATAAGCAGACTCACCAAACAGTGAGGAAAGGAGAGTTATCCACAATTATGAAATTAGTGTTTGACAAAGCAGACCTTGTAAAAAGCGTTGGTATCGCTATGAAAGCTGTCTCCGGTAAAACAACCATGCCGATTCTGGAATGCATTCTGATTGATGCATCTTCCAATGTGATCAAATTTACCTCCAACGATATGGAACTCGGAATCGAAACCATCGTCACAGGTATGATTCTGGAACGCGGTATTGTTGCTCTGGATGCAAAGATTTTTTCTGAGATCGTAAGAAAACTTCCGGATAATCAGGTTACAATAGAAACAGATGAAAATCTGGTAACCACGATTACGTGTGAAAAAGCAAAATTCAACATTCCGGGACAGTCAGGAGAAGATTTTTCCTATCTGCCGATTCTCGAAACTTCCGATTGTGTTTCCATTTCCCAGTTCACCTTAAAAGAACTGATCCGTCAGACCATTTTCTCCATTGCAGCCAATGAGAACAACAAACTGATGACCGGTGAGCTTTTTGAAATCAAAGATAACACACTTCGCGTCGTATCTCTGGACGGACACCGTATTGCGATTCGCAGAATTGAGCTGAAAGATTCGTATCCGGACCGAAAAGTCGTTGTTCCGGGAAAAACCCTGAACGAAATCAGCAAAATTCTGTCCGGCGAGATGGATGATCAGATTGATATTTACTTCTCGGAAAACCACATTATGTTCAAGTTCGATGATACAACGGTCGTTTCCAGACTGATCGACGGTGAATATTTCCGCATCGACCAGATGCTTTCGAGTGATTACGAGACAAAAGTGACGATCAACAAAAAAGAATTCTTAAGCTGTATCGACCGTGCGACGCTTCTTGTCAAAGAAGGCGACAAAAAACCGATCATCATCGACATCCAGGATGGAGCGATGGAACTGCAGATCAACTCCGCGATGGGTTCCATGAAAGAAGAGATCGATATCAATAAAGAAGGCAAGGATATTATGATCGGTTTTAACCCGAAATTTCTGATCGATGCACTTCGTGTTATTGACGACGAGGAAATTTCGATTTATCTGGTCAACCCGAAGGCTCCATGTTTTATCCGGAACGAAGAAGAGAGCTATATCTATCTGATTCTGCCGGTAAACTTCAATTCCGTGAGATAAGTCACATAAGTTTGAAATCTGCCGGAACCTTTTCTGAAAGAACTTTCAGCGGTTTTACAGCCACACAGGTTGAAAACTGCGAACTTACGTGAGGAAAAGGCACGGCAGTGCAGGAGGAAAAAATGGAAATTATTACGCTGCGTGAAGATTACATCAAACTGGGCCAGGCATTAAAAGCTGCGGCTCTGGTAGAAGACGGCGTGGAAGCAAAGCTCGTCATCAAAGATGGCGAAGTGACCGTAAACGGTGAAGTAGATACCCGCCGCGGCCGCAAGCTCTATGACGGAGATGTTGTCTGCTACAATGGAAATGAGATACAAATTAAAAAATAAGGCTTAAAAACTTAAGCTGATTTTTCACGGACGAGTGCTCATGTATATCAAATCTTTAGAACTGAAGAACTATCGGAATTATGAGAGTTTATGCATAAATATCAGCCCCGGAACGAATATTCTCTACGGCGACAATGCCCAGGGAAAGACGAATATTCTCGAGGCTTTATATCTCGCGGGTACGACAAAATCGCACCGCGGCAGCAAGGACCGCGAAATCATCCAGTTTGACCGGGAGGAAGCCCATATCCGGATGATGGTGGAGCGGAACGGCAGCACGCATAAAATCGATATGCATCTGAAAAAAAATAAATCCAAGGGAATCGCCATCGATGGAGTTCCGATCCGCAAAGCGTCGGAACTTTTTGGCATTGTAAATATTGTGTTTTTCTCTCCGGAGGACCTGAATATCATCAAAAACGGTCCTGCGGAGCGCCGGCGTTTCCTGGATAGCGAAATTTGTCAATTGTCAAGACTATACATGATCGAGCTTGCCAATTATAATAAAGTGGTGGCGCAGAGAAACAAGCTGCTTAAAGAGATTTCGTTTTCCGGCAGAATGGCGGATACGCTCGAGATCTGGGATGAGCAGATGGTCCGCTATGGAACAAGCATTATTTCCGAGCGGAAAAAGTTTATCAGCCGCCTGAATGATATTTTATCCGAGATCCATCAGAATCTGACCGGAGGAAAGGAGCAGATTCTGATTACCTATGAACCGAATGTGTCCGAGGAAGCGTTTTCCGAAGAGTTAAAAGCCGGAAGAGAGCGTGATCTGCGTTTCGGACAGTCCTACACCGGGCCGCACCGGGACGATTTCTGCGTGCGGGTCAACGACATTGATATCCGTAAATACGGTTCCCAGGGGCAGCAGAGGACGGCGGCGCTTTCGCTGAAACTGGCGGAGATCCGTCTGGTCGAGGAGGAAATTCACGATACACCGGTTTTACTGCTGGATGATGTTTTGTCGGAGCTGGACGGCAGCCGGCAGAATTATCTTCTGCAGAGCATTCACAGCATACAGACACTGATTACCTGTACCGGACTGGACGAGTTTGTCGAAAATCATTTTGAGGCAAACAGCGTATTCCAGGTGGTCGAGGGATCTGTGTTTCACAAAGAAACAGGAGGAATCTAAATGAGTACAGAGAACATGGAAAAGACAGAGTATGGTGCAGACCAGATTCAGATTCTGGAGGGTCTGGAAGCCGTACGGAAGCGCCCAGGTATGTATATCGGCAGTACCTCCGCACGGGGACTTCACCATCTGGTTTATGAGATTGTCGACAACTCGGTAGACGAGGCACTGGCAGGATACTGCAAAAATATTGACGTTACGATTAACCCGGACAACTCCATCACCGTCATCGACGACGGCCGTGGTATTCCGGTCGGCATCAATCATAAGTCGGGCCTTCCGGCTGTTGAGGTTGTTTTTACGGTGCTGCACGCAGGCGGAAAGTTCGGCGGCGGAGGGTACAAGGTATCCGGCGGTCTGCACGGCGTTGGTGCATCCGTTGTAAATGCGCTGTCCAACTGGCTTGAGGTGCGCGTTTATCACGATGGAAAGGTTTACTTCCAGCGGTATGAGCGCGGAAAAACCATGAATAAGCTGGAGGTCATCGATACCTGTCCGATCGAAAAAACAGGTACCGAGGTCCGTTTTCTGCCGGATGACACGATGTTCGAGGAGACGGTTTATGATTACGACGTTTTAAAAACAAGACTCCGCGAGACCGCATTTCTGACCAAGGGACTGCGCATTGTTCTGCGCGATCTGCGCACGGATCCGGTAGTGGAAAAAGCATTCCACTACGAGGGCGGTATCAAAGAGTTTGTCAGCTACCTGAACAAGAGCAAAACGGCGCTCTACCCGGACATCATCTACTGCGAGGGAGAAAGAGACGGCGTTCTCGTTGAGGTTGCGATGCAGCACAACGATTCCTATCAGGAAAATACGTACGGTTTCGTCAACAACATTACGACGCCGGAGGGCGGTACCCATATCGTGGGCTTCCGGAATGCGCTGACGAAAACCTTTAATGAATATGCAAGAGCAAATAAACTGTTAAAAGACAGCGAACCGAACCTGACCGGAGAGGATATCCGCGAGGGTATGACGGCGATTGTCAGCATCAAAATCGAGGAGCCGCAGTTCGAGGGCCAGACAAAGCAGAAACTTGGAAACAGCGAGGCGAGAGGAGCAGTCGACAATATCGTGAGCACCCAGCTCGAGCTGTTCCTGGAGCAGAACCCAGCTGTCGCAAAAACGATCGTTGAAAAGTCCCTGCTTTCCCAGCGTGCGAGAGAGGCTGCAAGAAAAGCGCGTGACCTGACGAGAAGAAAATCCGCACTGGACGGTATGTCCCTGCCTGGAAAACTGGCAGACTGCACCGACAAGGATCCGAAAAACTGTGAGATCTTCCTGGTCGAGGGAGATTCCGCGGGCGGTTCCGCAAAATCCGCGAGAAGCCGTGCAACGCAGGCGATCCTGCCTCTGCGTGGAAAAATCCTGAATGTAGAGAAAGCACGTCTCGATAAAATTTATGCCAATGCCGAGATCAAAGCGATGATTACGGCATTCGGAACCGGAATCCACGACGATTTCGATATCACCAAACTGCGCTACGACAAGATCATCATCATGACCGATGCCGATGTCGACGGCGCGCACATCGACACACTGATGCTGACGTTCCTGTACCGCTTCATGCCGGAGCTGATCAAACAGGGCCACGTTTACCTGGCACAGCCGCCGCTGTTCAAGATTGAGAAAAACAAAAAAGTATGGTACGCATACGATGACGATCAGATGAATCAGATCCTCAATGAGATCGGACGCGGAGATAATAAGATCCAGCGTTACAAAGGACTGGGAGAGATGGATGCGGAGCAGCTCTGGGAGACCACCATGGACCCAGAACGCCGTGTTCTGCGCCGCGTTGTGTTCGATGAAGAGTATTCTTCTGAAATTGATCTTACCTTCAATACGCTCATGGGCGACAAGGTAGAACCGCGCCGTGACTTTATCGAAGAGAGAGCAAAATACGCAAACAACCTGGATATCTAAAAAGTCCTGTGAACTGAAGTGGAGGAAAAGATGGAAGATAATGTTTTTGATAAAATTCACGAGGTCGATCTGAAAGACACGATGGAGGAATCCTACATCAACTACGCGATGAGCGTAATTGCATCCCGTGCACTTCCAGACGTCCGCGATGGCTTAAAGCCGGTACAGAGACGTATTCTGTACTCCATGAGTGAACTGAACAATACGCCGGATAAGCCGCACCGTAAGTGCGCGCGTATCGTCGGTGATACGATGGGTAAATATCACCCGCACGGCGACAGCTCTATCTACGGAGCACTCGTCAACATGGCACAGGACTGGGCAACCCGTTATCCGATGGTGGACGGCCATGGAAACTTCGGTTCCGTCGACGGCGACGGCGCTGCGGCTATGCGATACACCGAGGCACGTTTAAGCAAAATCTCGATGGAGATGCTGGCGGATATCAACAAAGACACCGTAGACTTCGCCCCGAACTTTGATGAAACCGAAAAAGAGCCTGTTGTTATGCCGGCCCGCTACCCGAACCTTCTGGTAAACGGTACTTCCGGTATCGCAGTCGGTATGGCAACGAACATCCCGCCGCACAATCTGCGCGAGGTGGTAAGTGCCATTGTAAAAATTATTGATAATATCATCGAGGAGGATCGTACGACAGATCTCGAGGAGATTCTCGGCATTGTAAAAGGCCCTGACTTCCCGACCGGAGCAGAAATCCTCGGCACCCGCGGCATCGACGAGGCCTACCGTACCGGCCGCGGTAAAATCCGTGTTCGTGCGGTATCAAACATCGAGACACTGCCGAACGGAAAGAGCGAGATCATCGTAACCGAGATCCCGTACATGGTAAACAAGGCGCGCCTGATCGAGAACATCGCCGCGCTGGTAAGAGATAAAAAGATCGACGGCATCACCGGCATTGCGGACCACTCCAACCGTGAGGGTATGCGCATCTGTATCGAACTGCGCCGCGACGCCAATGCAAACGTCATCTTAAACCAGCTGTACAAACATACCCAGATGCAGGATACCTTTGGTGTGATCATGCTTGCACTGGTAAACAATCAGCCGAAAGTCATGAACCTTCTGGAGATGCTGACGTATTATCTGCAGCACCAGGAAGAGGTTGTGACGAGAAGAACGAAATACGACCTGAACAAAGCGCAGGAGAGAAGCCATATTCTGGAAGGACTCTTAAAAGCGCTTGACCATATTGACGAAGTGATCCATATCATCCGTGCATCCGCGAATGCGGCAGAGGCGAAGAAGAACCTGATGGAACGCTTCGATCTGAGTGATGCCCAAGCCCAGGCAATCGTAGACATGCGTCTGCGCGCTCTGACCGGTCTGGAACGGGAGAAGCTCGAGAACGAGTACAAAGAGCTGATGGCGCGCATCGAGCAGTTAAAAGCCATCCTCGCAGACCGCAAGGTGCTTCTTGGCGTTATCCGCAGGGAGATTCTGAACGTATCCGAAAAATACGGCGATGACAGAAGAACTTCCATCGGCTTTGATGAGTACGATCTCTCCATGGAGGATCTGATTCCGCGCGAGAATACCGTCATCACCATGACGAAACTGGGCTATATCAAACGTATGACCGTTGACAACTTCCGCAGCCAGAACCGCGGCGGTAAGGGAATCAAGGGCATGCAGACCATCGAGGACGACTACATCGAGGAGCTTCTGATGACGACGACCCATCATTACCTGATGTTCTTTACGAATACGGGAAGAGTCTACCGTCTGAAAGCATACGAGATTCCGGAGGCGTCCAGAACCGCAAGAGGAACGGCGATTGTCAACCTTCTCCAGCTGCAGCCGGGAGAGAAGATTACCGCTGTTATTCCAATGCGCAAATATGAGAAGGGCCATTATCTGTTTATGGCAACGAAAAAGGGACTGGTGAAGAAGACGCCGCTCGAAGAGTACGAGAACGTCAGAAAAACGGGTCTTGCTGCCATTGCGCTCCGCGATGATGATGAACTGATTGAAGTTAAGACAACTGATAACGAGAAAGAGATTATTCTGGTAACGAAATTCGGCCAGTGTATCCGCTTTAAGGAAAACGATGTGCGTACGACAGGCCGTGTTTCCATGGGTGTACGCGGCATCAACCTTCTGGACGGCGATGAAGTAGTCGGCATGCAGATCTGCACGCAGGGAGACTATCTCCTTGTCGTATCCGAAAACGGCATGGGCAAACGGACGCCGATGGCAGAGTTTACCGTACAGCTCCGCGGCGGCAAGGGTGTCAAATGCTATAAGATTACCGAAAAGACCGGAAACCTGATCGGTTCCAAGGCGGTCAACGAGGATAATGAGATCATGATGATCACCACAGAGGGAATCATCATCCGTACGCCATGCTCCGGCATTTCTGTGATGGGACGGATCACATCCGGCGTTAAGCTGATGGATGTGGACGGCGAAATCAAGGTTGCCAGCATTGCAAAAGTAAGAGACAAAGAGGCGTCCGAGGAGACTCCGGTTTCGG
>QWCY01004710.1_pt1 | contig 13794 bp, 14 predicted proteins | sample 1972631 | NCBI WGS metagenome assembly QWCY01 (sample SAMN09866696, study PRJNA288562) | Human gut metagenome isolate pre1_stool, whole genome shotgun sequencing... | isolation source: gut | host: Homo sapiens | place: USA: California
ATCACGACAATGATCGCGGAGGAGCCGCTTACAGCGGTTGCGATCGGAACCGGTAAGTTTATCGAGTTCGCACACGGCGGAAAAGGCGCAGAAAAATAAAAAATGGCAACTGTAACAGGCTATGTGGAAAGAATCAAATACCGCAACGAGGATAACGGTTACTCGGTCTTAAGCGTGGCGGACGGGGGAGAAGAATATATCCTCGTCGGCACATTTCCCTACATCAGTGAGGGAGAGCGGATCGAGGCGACGGGCCGGATGGTGGAACACTCCATCTACGGTGAACAGCTTGCGGTGGAGAGCTATGAGATAAAAGCTCCCGAGGACACACTGGCGATTGAACGGTATCTCGGCTCCGGTGCTATCAAAGGCATCGGAGCTGCTTTAGCTAAAAGGATCGTAAAGAAGTTCAAGGCGGACACCTTCCGGATCATGGAGGAGGAGCCGGAACGTCTCGCCGAGGTCAAGGGTGTCAGCGAGCGCATGGCGATGGAGATCAGCAGCCAGGTGGAGGAAAAAAGAGATATGCGTCAGGCCATGGTGTTCCTTCAGCAGTACGGGATCTCCATGAACCTTGCAGTGAAGATCTACCAGCATTACGGTCCGGGAATGTACTCTGTGATCCAGGAGAATCCGTACCAGCTGGCGGACGATATCCAGGGGGTGGGATTTAAGATCGCGGATGAGATCGCGGCAAAAGTAGGTATCTTTACCGACTCCGATTACCGGATCCGCAGCGGCCTCTTCTACGCCCTGCTCCAGGCGACGGGAAACGGCCATACATATCTGCCGGAGGAGGAGCTGTTTGCCAATGCGTCGGCACTCTTGAACGTTGAACCGGAGCACATGGAAAAGCATCTGGTGGATCTCCAGATGGAGAAGAAGCTGGTGGTGAAGGAAAAGGATGGGAAACGGATCGTCTACCCGGCGCAGTTCTACTATATGGAACTCAATACGGCGAGAATGCTGCATGATCTGAATCTCCACTCGAAGATCGATGAGGACGACGTGAAAAAGCGCCTGAAAAAGATCACGGAGGCGGAGAAGATCGAGCTGGACGAGCTTCAGGAGCAGGCAGTTCTGGAGGCTGTGAGCAATGGTCTCCTTATCATCACCGGAGGTCCGGGAACGGGTAAGACGACAACCATCAACACGATCATCCACTATTTCGACCAGGAAGACATGGACATTCTTCTGGCTGCTCCGACGGGCCGTGCGGCGAAGCGCATGACGGAGGCGACGGGATACGAGGCGAAGACGATCCACAGACTTCTGGAGCTTACGGGCGCTCCGACAGTTGATCGGAAAAACAACGGCAATTCCGGCGAGAACCGGCTGGAGGGCATGCATTTTGAGCGGAACGAGGAAAATCCTCTGGACGCGGATGTGATCATCATCGATGAAATGTCCATGGTGGATATCAGCCTGATCCACTCACTCTTAAAGGCGGTGAATGTAGGAACGAGGCTGATCCTTGTGGGCGATGTAAACCAGCTTCCCAGCGTGGGGCCGGGAAATGTTCTGCGGGATATGATCGCTTCTGAGGCGTTCCCTGTGGTGAAGCTCACAAAGATCTTCCGTCAGGCGGCCCAGAGTGACATTATCGTCAATGCCCATAAGATCAACGACGGGGAAACAGTTCCTTTGAATAAGAAGAGCCGTGACTTTCTGTTTATCCGGCGCGATTATCCGGCGGATATTGTGAAGGATATGATGGTCCTCGTGCAGGACAAGCTTCCGAACTATGTCCATGCCGAGATGTCAGATATCCAGATCATGACACCGATGCGGAAAGGCGCTCTCGGAGTCGAGGCGTTAAATAAGCAGCTTCAGGAGAAGTTTAACCCGCCTGCGGCGAATAAGCAGGAGAAAGAGTCCGGCGGGACGATCTTCCGTGTGGGCGATAAGGTCATGCAGATCAAGAACAACTATCAGATCGAGTGGGAGGTCCGCAACCGCTACGGAATCCCGGTGGATAAGGGCGAAGGCGTTTTCAACGGGGATACGGGGATCATCCGCTCCATCAACAGCTTCGCGGAGACGATGGAGGTGGAATTCGACGAGCGGCGGATGGTGGAGTACAGCTTTAAGCAGTTGGAGGAGCTGGAGCTTGCCTACGCGATCACGATCCACAAATCCCAGGGAAGCGAATATCCGGCAGTGGTGATCCCGGTCCATTCGGGACCACGGATGCTGATGACGAGAAACCTGATCTACACGGCGGTCACGAGGGCGAAAGCTTGCGTCTGCCTCGTGGGAATCCCGGAGGTGTTTCAGGCGATGGTGGATAATGAAGTGGAGCAGAAACGGTATTCGGGGCTGAAAGACCGGATTCTGGAGATAACATGAAATTTAATAAAATTCTTGATATTCTATATCCCCGCCGCTGTCCTGTATGCGGGGAGATCACTGGCGGTTCCGGGCGGATGATCTGCCCGGACTGCCTTCATAAACTATCGTTTGTAAGATCGCCGGTATGTAAAAAATGCGGAAAAGAGATTGAAGACGGGAGTCTGGAGTTCTGTCCGGACTGCATGCGCCATCCACGTGCCTTTGAGTACGGGATCGCCCTGTTAAATTACGATGAGACGGCGAGGCATTCCATGGCGCAGATCAAGTACAATAATAAGAGAGAGTACCTGGATTTTTACGGGACAGCTCTGGCGGCACGGTACGGACGAACAATCCGCCGGATGCAGGCAGATGCCCTGGTCCCGGTGCCGGTCCATGCCACGAGGAAAAAGACCCGGGGATTCAATCAGGCAGAGATCCTGGCACGGGTCATCGGAAAGAAGCTGGGGATTCCGGTGATACCGGAAATGCTGGTGAGAAATAAGAAGACACTGCCGCAGAAGGATCTCTCGGCGGCAGAGCGGCTTAAGAACCTTTCCGGTGCCTTCGCGGCGGGGGAGATCCCGGAGGGGATCAGGAGCGTGATCCTTGTGGATGATATCTATACAACAGGCAGTACCATCGAGGCGTGCGCGAGAGCCCTGCGGGCATCGGGAATCAGCCGGGTCTATTTCGTTGTGATCTGCATGACCGGAGGAAGATAGGACAGGAAAAAAGTGATATGCATACAGGTTATAGAATGAGAGGGAATGCATAAATATGCAAAAATACATGCATAAACGCTTGCTTTTTGTATAGGCCTGTGGTATAGTGGGTCTCATCGAAAAAGTTGCAAATCCGTATTGGGTTAGAGGAGGAAATATTATGAAAAAGGCGATTGCATTATGTTTAACCGCTGCGATGGCAGCATCACTTCTTACAGGCTGCGGCGGCAAGACTACAGAGACAACGGCAGCAGCAGAGAATAAGACAGAGACAACAGCAGGTGAGGCTGCGGCAGAAAAGAAAGATGAGGCAGCAGGGGTTGTTAAGGTGATCGAATATGATCTTACAGATGAGCAGTATGCATTCGGCGTGGATAAAGACCAGCCGGAGCTGCTTGAGCAGGTAAATGCATTCATCGCAAAGATCCAGGAGGACGGAACCTTCGATGCGATCTGTGATAAATATTTCAGTGACGGCGAGCCGGCTGCAGTAGAATCTGCAGAGTATGATGCTTCCAAGGATCAGCTGGTTGTTGCGACAAACGCATCCTTTGAGCCGTTTGAGTATGTTGACGGCGACAGCTACAAGGGAATCGATATGGAAATCGCAGCTTTGTTCGCACAGGAGCTTGGCAAGGAGCTTGTAATTGAAAACATGGACTTTGATGCCGTATGCTTATCTGTTGGTCAGCACAAATGCGACATCGCAATGGCAGGCTTAACGATCAACGAGGAGAGAGAAGAATATGTAACCTTCTCCGATCCGTATTATAAAGCATCCCAGAGACTGGTTACACTGGCAGATGATACGGCTTTTGATGCTTGCAAGGATGCAGCTTCCGTAGAAGAGGTTCTTAAGGGCTTAAGCGCGAGCGACAAGATTGGCGGACAGCAGGGAACCACAGCACAGTACTTTGTTGAGGGCAGTGATGACTGGGGCTTTGAAGGATTTCCGGCCGAGTGGGTACCGTATAAGAGTGCATCTCTTGCAGTTCAGGATATGATCAACGGCAACGTGAAGTACGTGATCATTGATGCGGCTCCGGCAGAAAGCATCACAAAGGCGATCAACGCAATGCAGTAAAAATATTGGAAACAACAGTCAGAAAAGCGGGGGCAGGATACGGTTCGCTCCCGCTTTTTGACTGTATTGGAACATGGCAGGAAACGCTGTGTTTTTGCTATCTGGAGGTATTATGGGAAACTTCGGGAACAAATGGAACAAGTTTGTACAGATATTTATTGAGAAAAACGGTTACGTCAAAGTTGTGCAGGGTCTGCAGAATACGCTTCTGATCGCGGTAGTCGGCATGATTATCGGTGTTTTGATCGGTACCATCATCGCGACGGTCCGCGTCCTGCCGAAATATAAGACACTTCCGCGGGCGCTGAACGCGGTTTGCAGCTTCTACGTAGGTCTCTTCCGCGGAACCCCGATGGTCGTGCAGCTTCTGATCTTCTACTACGTTATGCTGCCCCTTATGGGGATCAAGCTGCCGGGTGTCCGTGTTGCCATGGTGGTCTTTGGATTGAACAGCGGCGCGTATATTTCCGAGATCATGCGAAGCGGTATCCAGTCCGTTGATCCGGGACAGCTTGAGGCGGGACGTGCAGTCGGTCTTGGCTTTGGTCCGGCGATGATCCGGATCGTGATCCCGCAGGCAGTGAAGAATATTCTTCCGACTCTGGGCAATGAGTTTATCGCCCTGATCAAGGAAACCTCCGTTGTCAGCTTTGTCGGCGCGGCGGATCTTTATGTTGCCTTCAACTATATCGGAAGCAACAGCTACGAGTTCATGGTCCCGTATCTTGTCATGGCGGCGATCTACATCGTTCTCGTGCTGGTGATCTCAATTCTTGTTAAACTGATGGAAAGGAGCCTGAAGAAGAGTGATAGACGTCATTGATCTGAAAAAAACATTTGGTGATCTGGAAGTCCTGAAGGGAATCAATGTGACCATCAATAAAGGTGACATCGTTGTAGTCATTGGCCCGTCCGGCTCCGGAAAAAGTACATTTTTAAGATGCTTAAACTGTATGGAAGATCCGACCTCCGGCAGCATCATTTTTAACGGCGTAGATATCGCCGATATGCGCGTGGACATCAATATCCACCGCCGCCATATGGGCATGGTATTCCAGCACTTCAACCTGTTCAACAATATGACTGTGATCGAGAATATCATGATGGCACCGGTCTATGTGCGCTGTAAAGAGCTAAAGAAGGCAAAGAGAAAAGGAACGCTGGCACCTGATGCGCCGAAGACAAAGGCAGAGATCAAAGCACAGGCGAGAGCGGAAGCTCTGGAGCTGTTACGCCGCATCGGTCTTGAGGATAAAGCAGACGTTTATCCGTCCACGCTTTCCGGCGGACAGAAGCAGCGTGTGGCCATCGTCCGCGCTCTGGCGATGAAACCGGATGTGATCCTCTTTGACGAGCCGACGAGTGCCCTTGACCCGGAGATGGTAGGCGAGGTACTGGATCTCATGAAGGAGCTTGCAAACGAGGGAATGACCATGGTCGTTGTCACCCACGAGATGGGCTTTGCGAGAGAGGTTGCAAACCGCGTGCTGTTCATGGACCAGGGAAGGATCCTCGAAGAAGCTCCGCCGGAGGAATTCTTCGCGCATCCGAAGAATGAGAGAACGAAGGAATTTTTATCGAAGGTCCTGTAAATATTAGATAATGAAAAGCTTCTTGTTGCCTGAAAGATGGAAACGAGAGGCTTTTTTTATTTACGCGACAACTGACCAAAGTCCGCTCTTGCGCAAAATCTTGTTCCCAATAGTGCCCCTTCTCCTTGGCGTGCCAACTACACAGCAGCAGGGAACTTTCAGAAAGCAGTGCCTGGATTCAGGGAAGGTTCCTCTAGGCTTGCAGGCGACTGCTAGGGACGAAAAAAAGATGATGCAACTCGCTTCGCTCAGACAAGCATCATCTTTTTTCCAACGCATTCACCTGCGAGCTAAGAGGAACCAGATCCCTGTATCCAGGCACTGCTTTCTGAAAGTTCCCTGCCCCGCCAATCAACTAAAACTCCACGAAAACTCTTATTTCTCAAGGAAATGCTTGACGCGCCGCAATTCTTATGTTACAATGTTCGGGCGAATGGAAGATATAGGTCTTTTTTTTATGCTCAAAAAACGATAGCAATGAATAGAGAAAAGGCCGCCTTACAAAGAAATTAAACGGAGGTGGAAGTCGTGCGCACTAAGATTACACTGGCATGCACAGAATGCAAGCAGCGCAACTACAACATGACGAAGGATAAGAAGACTCATCCGGACCGCATGGAGACAAAGAAGTACTGCAGATTCTGCAAGAGACATACGATGCACAAAGAAACTAAGTAATCCGGTTTGCAAGAAGGACGTGAATTTATGGGAGAAACGGCAAGTAATGAGAAAGCCCCTAAAACGGACTTTATCAAAGGCTTAAAAGCTGAATTCAATAAGATCATCTGGCCGGATAAAGATACGCTTACAAAAGAGACCGTTGTTGTAGTCGTATCAACAGTAATTCTGGGGATTGTTATCGCAGCCCTTGACCTGATCATCAAATTTGGTCTCAATATTGTACTTGGTTAAGGATGAGGTGAAGATATGTCAGAAGCACAATGGTATGTTGTACACACTTATTCCGGATATGAGAATAAGGTAAAGGTTGACATTGAGAAAACAATCGAAAACAGAGGTCTTCAGGATCAGATCTTAGAGGTCTCCGTCCCGCTGGAAGAAGTCATCGAGCTTAAAAACGGTGCTCAGAAGCAGGTCGAGCGTAAGATGTTCCCGGGCTATGTGCTGATTCATATGATCATGAATGATGATACATGGTACGTTGTACGGAACACCAGAGGTGTGACCGGATTCGTAGGACCGGGATCCAAGCCGGTGCCGCTTTCAGAAGAAGAGATGATGAGCCTTGGCTTTAAGGCACCGGATGTCGTTGTAGATTTCGCCGTCGGAGATACCGTCGTTGTTACGGCCGGCGCATGGAAGGATACCGTCGGTGTCATTAGAACCGTCAATGAGTCCAAGCAGTCCATTACAATCAACGTCGAGATGTTCGGCCGTGAAACACCGGTGGAACTGAGCTTTTCTGAAATCAAGAAGATGTGACCGTAAACGGACTAAGATCCGGACCGGTCGTCCGTACCTTTTTTAGGAAAACGGACTTTGTGCCCGCGTGGGAGGGAAATCCCCGACATTACCACATTATTTAGGAGGTGCCTAATTATGGCAAAGAAAGTTACAGGTTATATTAAATTACAGATTCCTGCCGGCAAGGCAACACCGGCTCCGCCAGTTGGACCGGCTCTTGGACAGCACGGTGTTAACATCGTACAGTTCACAAAGGAGTTCAACGCTAAAACTGCTGACCAGGGCGATATGATCATCCCGGTTGTTATCACAGTTTACGCTGACAGAAGCTTCAGCTTCATCACAAAGACTCCGCCGGCTGCTGTATTATTAAAGAAGGCTGCAAAGATCAAATCCGGTTCCGCAACACCGAACAAAGCAAAGGTAGCTACTCTTACAAGAGCTGAAGTACAGAAGATCGCTGAGCTCAAGATGCCAGACTTAAACGCTGCAAGCATCGAGGCTGCTACAAGCATGATCGCTGGTACTGCTCGTTCCATGGGTATCACCGTAACAGACTGATCGTAAGCAACTGAATGGAGGACGGACCTCCATATACAGCAACAATCACGTGGGAGGGAGGACTCCCGACACTACCACAGGAGGTTTTTTATAATGAAAAGAGGAAAAAGATACGTAGAAGCGGCAAAAGCTATCGACCGCGCTACTCTTTATGATACAGCAGATGCAATCGCATTAGTTAAAAAGTCTGCTGTTGCTAAATTTGATGAAACAATCGAGGCTCACTTAAGAACAGGCTGTGATGGCCGTCATGCTGATCAGCAGATCCGTGGTGCAGTAGTTCTGCCGCACGGAACAGGTAAGACTGTTCGTATCCTTGTATTCGCAAAAGGACCGAAGGCTGATGAGGCTCAGGCTGCAGGCGCTGACTTCGTTGGAGCAGAGGATTTAATTCCGAAGATCCAGAACGAAGGCTGGTTAGATTTTGATGTAGTTGTTGCTACACCGGATATGATGGGCGTTGTTGGACGTCTTGGCCGTGTACTCGGACCGAAGGGCTTAATGCCGAACCCGAAGGCTGGTACAGTAACAATGGACGTTACAAAGGCTATCAAAGAGATCAAAGCTGGTAAGATTGAGTACAGACTCGATAAGACAAACATCATTCACGTGCCAGTAGGTAAGGCTTCTTTCACAGAAGAACAGTTAGCGGACAACTTCCAGACGCTTATGGATGCAATCAACAAAGCAAAACCGAGCACAGTAAAGGGCGCTTACTTAAAGAGCGTTACTCTTACTTCCACAATGGGCCCGGGCGTTAAGTTAAACGTAGCTAAGTTAACAAACTAGTCGATTGTGTCATTTTAACTGTCAGACATTGATCTGGTTCTGCGCCCCAGCGGCGTACAACCGGATTGACCGTCTGGCAGTATTTTAATGCAAAAAACTAAAAAAGTGATTGACAATCCAAATATATTATGATAAACTATTTGGGTATTGAATGCCGAAGACAGCAGGTGCCGTAAGGCGTAAGGTAAAAACACCTGCCGAGGGACGTACAAAACTCACACAGAATTTTGTAAACCTCTCGGTCTGCGGACAGAGAGGTTTTTCTGATAAGCGAAAAAATGCTGTGACGGCGAATCCAATACTAAATAAAACAGGAGGTAAACCATTCATGGCAAAAGTTGAATTAAAGCAGCCGGTAGTTGCTGAGATCGCTGAAGTCCTCAACGGAGCAAAGTCTGCTGTAGTCGTTGACTACCGTGGATTAACTGTTGAGCAGGATACTGCTCTTCGTAAACAGTTAAGAGAAGCTGGTGTTTCTTATAAAGTATATAAGAACACAATGATCCGCTTCGCTGCAAAGGGAACTGAGTTCGAAGCACTTGAGCCGCATCTTGAAGGACCGACAGCACTTGCTGTTTCTAAAGAAGATGCAACAGCTCCGGCCAGAGTATTAGCTGAGTTCGCAAAGAAAGCTGACAAGCTTGAATTAAAAGGCGGCGTTGTAGAGGGAACATACTACGATGCAGCAGGTATCGGTGTGATCGCAAGCATCCCGTCCAGAGAGGTTCTTCTTGGAAGACTTCTTGGAAGCATGCAGTCCCCGATCACAAACTTCGCACGCGTTCTCAACCAGATCGCAGAGAAGAACGGCGAGGGCGCAGAGGCTCCGGCAGAGGCTTAATCACCATCCCGGATCTGCAAACGGAAAAACGCATTGCGTGATTCTGTTTCTGGCAGCATAAATATGCTGTTATATCAATTGTGAAAACAAACGTGAATATAAAATTATATGGAGGTAAATTATAATGGCAAAGTTAACAACCGCTGAGTTTATCGAAGCTATCAAGGAATTATCCGTATTAGAGTTAAACGAATTAGTAAAGGCTTGTGAGGAAGAGTTCGGTGTATCCGCAGCAGCAGGCGTAGTAGTTGCAGCAGCAGGCGCTGGCGCAGCAGCAGAGGAAGAGAAGACTGAGTTCGACGTTGAGCTTACAGAGGTAGGCCCGAACAAGGTTAAAGTTATCAAAGTTGTTCGTGAAGTAACAGGTCTTGGCCTCAAGGAAGCTAAGGACGTTGTAGACGGCGCTCCGAAGGTTCTTAAGCAGGGTGCATCCAAAGACGAAGCTAACGACATCAAGACAAAACTTGAGGCTGAAGGCGCTAAGATTACTCTTAAGTAATCAACTTTTATACTTTGAATGTTTTGATCCGCAGGAAGGTGACTTCCTGCGGATTTTTTCATGTAACAGGAAATTCCGAGGAATTCCCCGTTACATAAAAAGGCATATTCTTTTCATTTTGGGGCGATTGTAAGTAATTTGGCGGTGGAAAGACAGGCGCTTATGTGTTAAAATGGATAGCATGAAAATGGCATTGCCTGCCCATTATGCGTATCAATGATCGGGCAGGACAAAAAGGAGAAAAAATGATTGAGGAATTAGTAAAGAGATATCCGGTCCTGGAATCCGTAAAGGGCCAGATCGAGGATGCATACAAGATCTTGGAGACATGCTATGAGAACGGAGGAAAGCTTCTGATCGCCGGAAACGGCGGAAGCGCCGCAGACTCTGACCATATCGTCGGGGAGCTGATGAAAGGTTTTGTAAAGCGCCGCCCGGTATCCGCGGAACTCGCCGAGGCGTTAAAGCAGGCGAACCCGGAGAGAGGGGAAGAACTGGCGAAAAAGCTTCAGGGCGGGCTCCCAGCCATCGCCCTCACAAATCATACGGCTCTCTCCTCCGCATTCGCAAACGATGTGGATGGAATGCTCTCTTACGCACAGCAGGTAAACGGCTACGGAAAAGCAGGGGATGTGTTCCTCGGAATCAGCACCTCCGGAAACTCTGAGAATGTGATGTACGCCGCAGTGACCGCAAAGGCGAAGGGACTTAAAGTTATCGGTCTCACAGGAAAGACAGGCGGAAAGCTCGCGAAGCTCGCAGATGTCGCTATTATCGTGCCGGAGCAGGAGACCTACAAGATCCAGGAACTCCACCTGCCGATCTACCATGTGCTCTGCCTGATGTTAGAAGATAAGTTTTATGCGGAATAAAAAGACCATGACCTGGGGGGAATTATGAAGAGACGGGAATGTGCCTCGTTAATTATTCTGGCATTGGCGGCGGTACCCGCACTGTTAGTTGCCATCGGACAGGTTTATGTGACAGGCGTAGACGGGATCAGGCTCAGAAGAACGGAGACCATCTACCTTCTGACGGAGATCGCGGTGCTGTTCTTTTTATATCTGTTCACGATCTGGAAAATTGAATCGAACCGGATCCGGACAGGTGCGGTACTTCTCATCACAGCCGGATTTCTCTGGATCCATCAGGCATTCACGGCGATGATCCTGTCAGGCGCGTATGTGCTGGTGCTTTTGATGCTCGGCGCACGGATCCGCAGAGGGATGGACCGTGAGCACAGATGGAGGGAGTACCATGTGATCACAGGGCTGGCGGACTTCCTTCTTGGAAGTGGATTTATGATATGCCTGTTCTGCCTGGGATCCCTGTTTTTCGGATGTGGGATCACAAGCTTCCGGTTTCTCACAGTGGTCATCGCCGGACTTCTGGCTGGGTACCGGATGATGGAATTGAGGGCGGCGGGAGATAGCGGAATGCCGTGGAAACGCGTGCCGCAGAGAACCAGGATCTCCCTGGAGATGTCCATCTGTATCGCACTCATGTTCGCCATGATCCTTTTGCAGGCGGGACGAATGAATATCTGTGCCGACTACGATTCCCTCCATTACGGACTGCGGAATGAGTATGTTCTGGACAACGGCGGCGGAATCTATGAAAATCTCGGAATGGTCAATGTGGTGTACACCTATTCGAAAGGCCTTGAGACATTGCTTTTACCGATCTCCGGGCTGCCGTCCTACGGATTTTTCCTGAGCTTCCAGATCTGGATGACTGTCGGCACTCTGATCGCGGCGGGACAGATCGTGGAGCTGTTTGTCGGAAGAAGGTATGCGGTGAGATGCATGACACTTCTCTCCTGCATTCCGGGAATCATGAACATGTCCATCACGGCAAAGACGGACTCCATGACGGTGTTTATGCAGCTTGTATTGCTGCTGTTTCTTCTGCTCTATATCCGCAGACAGAGGAGCGCGTATCTCGTGCTGGCGGTGGACGCCTACCTGATGACGCTTGTGTTAAAGCCAACGGCACTTGTATTTTCAACGGTGGCCGCGGGAACGGCGGGGCTTTATATCCTGCTCACGAGACAGCTGAAATTTCGACTGAAGGGAAGTTTTCTTCCTTCCTGTATTTATATGATCCCGATGTGGCTTCTCATCTGGTACCGGACATGGCTGCATACGGGACTTCCGTTGACATCCGTGTTTAACTCGATCTGGGCGGCCCTCGGATTTACCGTGAGGTACCCGTACCGGTTTGAAAGTCTGCCGTCGAACGGCGGATCCATGATCTCAATCGAGGGACTAAAGCACATTTTAAAGAGAATTTATGGTGTCCTCATGGCCCCTGTGGGCGAGGACATGGCCCATGTGCGGATTGCCTGGGGCACACCGCTGCTTCTGCTCTTTCTTCTTCTCGTCTGTCTGCCGGTGCTGGCGGATGTGAGAAGATCGAGACGGAAAGAGAAAAATACCGTGATCTGCCTGGCATTGGTATTTGTGACGAATGGACTCATGAGTCTTGTGGCACTTTACCTGTTATGGCAGGTGGACGGCAACTATTTCCTGCTTCTCTATGCGCTGTCAGCAATCATGGCGGTGATCGTGGTGGGAAAATTAAAGAGCGGTTTTCTTCGCGGGTCCATATGCAGGATGCTGGTCCCGTTCATTCTCTTTAATGTAACGATCACGGCGGTGAGCAACTGGGGTGGAACCCTGGGACTGACACCGGTGAAGTTCATCCACAGGGGATATTATGATCATATGGAAGAGTCCCATGAACTGCTTGCGTTCTACGGAAATGAGAAGATATGGGATATCCTGGCGGAGAACCCGAGAAACCGAGTCGTCGTATTCGGTGAGCAGCCCGAGATGCTGCGTTTCCCATGCAGCACCCAGAGCTACACGGATATTGAGGGAAGCGGAGGAAACTTCAACCTGTCATCCAGCCCGGAGGTGATGGCGGACTTCTTTACATTCGCTGGAGTAGATTACATCTACCTCGGAAGCGGATATTTAAAGCCTGGAACGGACGGATTCCGGAACGTGACAGGTCTCTTGAAACAGGGGTATCTCTCAGACCTCCTGTATGAAAATGGAAACGGGCTTGCGGTATTCTCGTCCGAGCCGACGGAACTCACCGAGGAGGAGAGCGAGGCACTTTTAGCGGAGTTTACCGAAAAATACTGGCCCGGAGAACAGCAGTAAGGGGATAAGACATGAATTTACAGGAGAAGATCCTGGAAGCGTGGAAGAGATGGAGCCCGGAGCTTCTGATCTTTGCAATCTTTCTGGGATTTGGATTTTGGATCAACCGGGGAGTGGAATTAAAGGGACTTTACATGGATGACCTGTATCTCTGGTCCTGTTACGGGGATCAGTCGTTTACGGAGTATGTGTTTCCAATGGGCAGCAGCCGTTTCCGCTTCCTGTTTTATCTGGCATCCTGGCTGGAGCTTTTCTTTATCGGGGGGCATGTGGAGTGGATGGTTCCATTCAACATCATCCTGAACGTGGGAATTGCGTACAGCATTTACCGGATGGCAGTGTCATTCAGTAACGGAAGAAAGATCATCAGCTTCGCGGCTGGGATTCTCTACCTGTCATCCAGAATGGCATATTATCAGATCGGTCAGTTTTACGGGCTGATGGAGAGCCTGGCGCTGTGGGCGGCGTTAGGCGTATTGTGGTTTCTGTACCGGTATGTGAATGAGAAAAGGGTGGGGGCGTTTCTCATGGCGAACGTCCTGTACTTTGCGGTCTGCTTCATCCACGAGCGGTACATGGCACTTCTGCCTTTACTTCTTATGGCAGTGGTCCTTGGATTTGGAAAAGGCCTGGCGTCGGAGACTGTGACGGTGGAGCCGGAGAGAAATAGTGAACCGGACCGCGCCGCGAAACCGGGACGAAGCCGCGGAAGAGGACAGAGCCGTGGGGCACAGAATAAGAAAGAAACGGCGGTTCGCACGGCAGCAACGGAGAAGA
>QWCY01004714.1_pt1 | contig 13783 bp, 12 predicted proteins | sample 1972631 | NCBI WGS metagenome assembly QWCY01 (sample SAMN09866696, study PRJNA288562) | Human gut metagenome isolate pre1_stool, whole genome shotgun sequencing... | isolation source: gut | host: Homo sapiens | place: USA: California
AAAGAAATTTTTCTCGCAATTATAGCTTTTTCTTTTTACCGATTGTTTATTATTTAAACGGTATTGGCTTATGACAAAATTAGTTAGAAAGATTGGATTAGTGGCGCACGACGCCATGAAGAAAGACCTCATTGAGTGGGTTCTCTGGAACTCCGAATTGCTTATGGGGCACAAGTTTTACTGTACAGGTACTACAGGAACTCTTATCCTTGAGGCTCTTAAGGAAAAGCATCCCGATGTTGAGTGGGACTTTACCATTCTGAAATCCGGTCCTTTGGGCGGTGACCAGCAAATGGGTTCCCGCATTGTGGACGGCGAGATTGATTACCTTTTCTTCTTCACTGACCCGATGACGTTGCAGCCGCACGATACGGATGTAAAGGCATTGACTCGTCTGGCCGGTGTGGAGAATATCGTTTTCTGTTGTAACCGTAGTACGGCAGATCATATTATTTCAAGTCCGTTATTCGTTGATCCGACTTATGAACGAACTATTCCGGATTACACCGGCTACACCAAGCGCTTTGAAAATAGACCGGTGGTTGCTGAGGCGGTGGAGTCTGCCAAGAAGCGGAAGAAAAAGAGAGGATAAAGGAGAAGGTCAGTTCTCCGATGGGAATAAAGAGGGAGAGGATTTTCTGTTGTGAAAGCTTCTCCCTCTTTTATGTTTTCTTATAGTTATAACAAAAATAAGGACGACTTTCTGTGTGATTATACGTTTTTAAGGACGACTTTTTGCTGTTATGTTATATTTGTATGCTCCTTCCTTGGGCTTTCTCCTGTAAATTCATTAAATTTGCCTGATAAGTTTATTATTAAAATGTTTGTAATTCAATGAAAAGAGAAGCTATCAGTGAAATGTACGAATGGAAAGGGAGAGAAGATAGAAAGCCGCTTATTCTCCGGGGTGCCCGCCAAGTGGGCAAGACGTGGTTGATGAAGGAGTTTGCAGCAGAGGCATATAGTAAATATGCCTATATCAACTTTGAAGATAATGAAATTATCAAGCAAATATTCCAGAAGGACTTCGACATTGAACGTATTTTGCTGGCTCTTCAGTTGGCTACCGATGTCGTGATTGATACAGACACGCTCATTATCTTTGATGAATTGCAGGAAGCACCACGCGGACTTACCGCATTAAAATACTTTCAGGAAAAGGCACCTCAGTATCACATTGTGGCAGCCGGTTCATTGCTTGGCATTGCTATGCATGAAGGTGATTCGTTTCCTGTGGGGAAAGTGGACTTCATGGACCTTTACCCTCTCACTTTTTTTGAGTTTCTGGATGCTTTGGGGCAAGAGAAGTTGAAAAGATTGCTGAAATCTAAAGATTGGGAACTTATATCGGCCTTTCATCCTAAGCTGCAAGAGTACCTCAGACTCTATTACTATGTCGGTGGAATGCCGGAGGTGGTATCATCATTCATCACAGACAAGGATCTGACGAAAGTACGCCGATTGCAACAGAATATTCTGGATGCTTACGACCGCGACTTCTCAAAGCATGCTCCCCTCTTCGAAGTTCCACGCATCCGTATGGTGTGGAAATCTATTGTCGCCCAACTCTCCAAAGAGAACAGGAAGTTCATTTATGGGCAGTTGAAGGAAGGGGCGCGTGCCAAAGACTTCGAAATAGCCATTGAATGGCTAAGGGATGCAGGCCTTATCTACAGAGTAAATCGTGTTAAGAAAGGGCAGATGCCACTATCTGCCTATGAGGACTTCTCGGCTTTCAAGCTCTTTATGCTGGATACCGGGTTGATGTGTGCCGTGAGTAATCTGCCTGCACAAACTTTGCTTGACGGAAATACTCTGTTTTCCGATTACAAGGGTGCGCTTACAGAACAATATGTATTGCAGCAATTGGAAGCAATAAAGGAATTGAGTATTTATTATTGGTCTTCTGATAATTCTCGTGGTGAGATTGACTTCCTGTTACAATATGGGGCGGATATTATTCCGGTGGAAGTGAAGGCGGAAGAGAACCTGCAATCCAAAAGTCTGCGTGCATTTGTGGAGAGAAATCCCGGATTGCATGGAGTGCGGTTTTCTATGTCCGACCATCGGGAACAAGACTGGTTGACGAATTATCCGCTTTATTCTATACATAGTTTATTCTGAAAACAGAAGTAGTAGTTCGTGCTTCTGAATTTTTTGTAGGCATTTTGTCGTATATATGCGATAAAACGCCTACTTTTGCATAAGAAACATTAAAACAGAGAACAAGAAACGGAAACATAAGTTGTAGAAAAGTAAGAGATTTGACATATTAGTATTTGCTATCTATTTCTTTCTCAGTAAAACGACCAAATAAAAAGCTCAGAAGAAATAAGTCCGGCGGATACACCTTAACGGGGTGTGTTCCATCGGCTTGTTTGGTTTGGGCTGGGTGCTTGGTCGTACCTTCTGAGGACTGAATAAGTACGGGGTCACACCTTTTTTATGCCCTTTATTTTGCCTTCCTATATGAACGTCTCCCATTATTAATCTTTTAAAAATATTCTGCCTATGAATAGATAACTCTTTTACTTCCCACATATTTTCAGATATTTATGCTTCGCCGCATTTCTCCTATAGAAAAACGACCAATTAATTCTAAGCCCAGAGAAAGGTAACAGGTGAATGCGCCCCCGTTTTATTTTGTTGTGAATGGGTGCGCTGTCGCTTTTGCAATCTTTTCGCTGATAAAGGAAATGCAGAAACGAGGCGCACTTTTTTATTTCTAACAATTTAAAACATACTTATTTTATGATGACAAATGAAGATTTGCAATCAAAAACGATTAGCTTTCTCCGCTTTCCACTCATTGTGGGGGTGGTACTGATACATTCACATTTTGATACAGTGGTGATTAATGGAGTGGATTTGATTGAGGGCGGACACTTTCCGGCCTATACACTAATCTCTTACCTGTTTTCGGATATATTTTCAAGAATTGCCGTACCTCTTTTCTTTTTCATATCCGGTTTCCTTTTCTTTTATAAAGCAGGTTCTTTTACGAAACAGGCTTATTGCCAAAAACTCAAGAAGCGTGCAAGGACTATTCTTGTTCCTTATCTTTTGTGGAACTTATTAGTCGTTTTGTTCTTTTTCCTGTCTCAGAGCTTTTTTTCGGGGTTGATGTCCGGGAAGAGTAAGTTGATATGTGACTATGACATTTCCGATTGGTTATGGACCTTTTGGAATACGGATATGATTAATTCGCCTACAACTATAACTGCTGATAAGGGAGGTTCTCCTATCTGCTATCAATTTTGGTTTATCCGTGATTTGATGGTAGTCATGCTTTTTTCACCTTTGGTTTATTTTTTAGTAAAGAAGCTACGACAGTATGCGGTTGTGTGCTTAGGAGTGCTTTGGATATTTGGCTGCTGGTTCGAAGTGGCTGATATCAGTTTAACAGCTTTCTTTTTCTTTTCTGCTGGTGCTTATTTTAGTATTCACGGGAAGAATTTTGTAGAGATAATGAAACCTTTTCTGGCTATTACTGCTATGCTTTATATTCTAATTGCTGTAATTGAACTCTGTTTTAGGGGAGAGGCGTGGTGCCCTTATCTCCATAATATGGGTATTCTTGTTGGCATTGTTTTGGCTGTATCTTTATCGGCTCATTTTCTTGGAAGAGGAATATGGCATACGAATACTTTCTTGTCGGATAGCAGTTTCTTTATTTATGCTTATCATGGCATGCTTCTGGCTTTTGGAATTAGATTCTTTTTTAAAATGATGCCACCTCATACAGACGGCATTGCGTTGGCTTTGTATGTGTTCTTCCCGTTAATTACGATTCTTGTTGGATTACTTTTTTATTATTTACTGAAAAAGTATTTGCCGGTAGTTACTTCTGTAATAACCGGCGGTAGGTGATGTTATAATAGAAATTCCTCTACATTCTCTCGCGTGATAACATTGAATGTAGCGTTCGGGTAACTGTTGGTAAATGTTTTTGGTACTTTGGCGATTCTCTTTGGATTCCATTTAAACTCATAAGCTGCCAGTTGCCCGTTGCCTTCTTCAATGAAGTCGATTTCTTGCATGGCAGTGGTGCGCCAGAACCATGTGTTATACCATAGATGGTGGTAATGTAAAAACTTCATTCGTTCCGATACTATAAAGTTTTCGAATAAGGCTCCAATATCAGGGCGGGTTTCGGCTAATGCAAAGTTGGCAATAACCGCGTTGCGGATGCCGTTGTCATAGAAATATATTTTTCGGCTACTCTTTAGTTCATTTCGTAAATTACGGCTGAAAGATCCTAAGCGGAAGATGATATATGATTGCTCCAATAAAATGACATAACGTTCCACTGTCTTTGGATCTAAATCACACAGTTGCCCTAATTCATTATATGAAACTTCGGAACCTACTTGGAAAGCAAGAGCTTGTAATAGTTTTACTATTTTGTCGGCTTTCTTTATATGTTCCCAATCCAGGATATCCTTATATAAATAACTGTCGGAAAGTTGTTTCAGAATTTCAACCTCTGAGCCGGGATGGTTCACTACGTCCGGATAATAGCCATATACCAGTCGGTGGGGAAGTAGTCTTTTCTCATCCATAAGTCCATGATGATTTACCATCTCTTCAAAGGAGAGGGGATACATTTTATATTCCCATTTCCTTCCGGTCAGTGGCTCATTGATTTTGTTGGCAAGGTCGAAAGAAGAACTTCCGGTTGCTATCAGTTGAATGTCCGGCAGTTGGTCTGTGATGAGTTTAAGTCTTATCCCAATGTCTTCAATTCGTTGTGCTTCATCTATGATAACAGTTTTATTATTGCCGAAGATATAACCCGAAGATGGTGTTTCTCAATTGCTCTTTGCAACTATAGGATTTAGAATATATATCCTACAGAAAGCTGATAGCCATAATCTCTTATACTACACTGATACTGTATTCGCTTAATGGCCTCATAGTATTGGAATGATACTGTATAATGCCTGCCGATAACGGCTTTCAGTCCTGCAATTCCTCCATAAGTCCAGTGGCGAAGAGGATTGAGATTAATGCGGTATAATTCATAGGGCAAGTCAGAGATATAAAATGCATCGGTATATCCTTTCATCGGATTCCATTTCTCATGTATCTTCTTGCCGTCAGCCGGAGATTTGATGTCCAATGGGCAGTCGCCGGCACTAAAGTTATATGAAGCATACATTCCGACTGAAGGAATCAAACTCAACGTCTTGCTAATTTTGAAATTGTATCCTACCTTTAGCGGGATAACGATATGGTTTAGTTTTATCTTAGCATCCGGGAAACGGGGAAGCATGCCATATTCCATTTCCATCCTGCTTTGGGTTTGCATAAACGAGACTCCCGACATCAACATCCAATGTTTTTTGAATTCATAATCCAGGGTTCCTCCAATTTGGAATCCAGTTCCCATGCCACCTATCTTTTGTACATAGTTATCACTGCTTTTAAAGTGTGTCAGGTTCATTCCTGCATCTACGCCGATTCTTATTTGTGCAAAGGCTTGTAGTGATAGGTATAGTGCCAATAGTAGAAATAATGTAATTCTTTTCATTTAGTATTATAATATCAATTGTTTATAAATATGTCATCTTAGTCACTTTATGCTTTTGGGGCATTGTCATGCTAAGTGCAGTCGAAGCATTTTCTCTTTCTGAGCACGACAGGAAAACATCCTTTATTGGGGATGTTTGACACGATACCAAAGGCCTGTTCCCATCATACTGCAGTACGCATGCTCCGATATTATTGTAAAACGGGCTTCTAATCTATTGTTGCTGGTGAAACGCCCCTCAAAGGACCTGACGAAAGTTTCTGTTGCTTCGATAGAGGGAAAAGAAGGTTCATGTGGACTTAATATCTGTATTTTCCCATTGTCAAATAAATACTTGGATTTTCCTACCGGATGTTTCATTCTCTCTTCTGGATAGAGGATGTGGATACTGACACTGTCTTCGCTTTCAAATGTTATAGATGTTTCCGAGCCTTCGAAGGTCTCTCCGATAGGGGGAGTAGTCATGATGAATTCTTTTTCTTCGTCCTCATCATTATTGCAGGCCGTTAGTAATAATGCGGCTATTAATAGAAGGTAGTATGTTAGTTTCATAATTTAGTATTATAACATTAATGATCTATAGAATAGGGATAAGAATCATAATTTGGGGCACAAACTCATTTCCCTTCATAAATGGAGGATTTGAATTCGGAAATAACTATACTTCCATCCTTATCAGTCACAGTAATGTCTGCTTCTTCTAAGGATGATTGGAAAGCAATAATTAAATTGCCGTCTGCTTCGTCAGCGGTTAGGTTGCAAAATGAGGGGCTACGGAAGATCGCTTTTTCTAGGAAACTAATAATATGTACCTTCACTTTGTGCCGGTGTTCTTTGTATGGCATTGCATTTACTGGTATAATGAATAATACCGATAATAGAATAAATAATACTTTTGTTTTCATTTCTATATTTAATTAATGGTTTATGATTGCAAAGTTAGGGCAAACAATTATCATGAATGCATTTTCGCAGTCATACTATAGAAATGTAATGTGTTGATAAATAGATGGGTAACAGATGTGTTAGTCACACCTTGCTTTCTTCTCTACTCATTCTCTCTTTCATTTTGTATTTTTTCTGATTGAGAGGGTGCGTATCGGTATAGCCAAAACAAATTGCAATGGCTAATGGGCTAAGTGAAGTTTCCTGTAGGCAAAGGAGCAATTGATCATCTTCCGTTAGCTTGGGATATTCAATGTGGAGGAAAGATATGTAACTTTGATAAATTCCGAATATTGTCTTTTTCAGTTGTTCCTGCTCCGTAGTGGTTAAAGCTTTCATTTGTTTTTTATTCGAAGTGGTTTGTTGGGATAGAGCAATCACTCTTTGGTAAATGCTGCTTTGGGCAAACAACCAATGGAGTAACTGTTGTTTCTCTTCTTTTAAGCGAGCTATGGCTTGTTCTCTTTCTTCTATTTGCTGTTCTTTGTTTTCATGTTCCTGCTTTAATAAGGTAATCATTAGCTGATTATTTTCAATGGTAGTTTCTAAAGATGATAACTTATTCTGTGTTTGCTCTAATGATTGTTTGTATTGAAGTTGAATGCGTTTTTTCCGGTTTATATAGTTTTGATAAGCAAGTATAATGATAAAGCAAATAGCAACAAAACCTGCAAAAGTACAATATATGATGCGCTTTCCTTTTAACTGTTCCTCTCTTACCCTCATTTTAGTATTGTATTCATAAATCAGTTGCTGTATTTCGGTTGACTGTTCCATGCAATATAGAGAATCTATGATAGCAGCATGTTCTTCCAAATAGGTATTCGCTTTCTTGTAATCTCCGTTTTCTTTTTCAAGATTATATAAACTTTTTAAACATGAAGTTTTACCTTCAATGGGCACGTCCTCTAAGCTTTTATTCAAATAATGACGGGCTGAGTCTTTACTTCCTCCTGTTTTCAAAATTAAATATCCTAGATTACTATAGTAGTTTCCATGATTCTCCTTTTGAGGCAGCCCTTTGAGGGCCATTTTTTCGTAATATAAGGCGGAATCAAGTTCGTCAAAACTATCAAATTCCAGACTTAAATTGTGTTTAGACATTGCAATCTGTAGAGAATCTCCCGAAGCTATAGCATAATTTAATGCTTCGCGCTGGAACATTAAGGTAGAATCCTTTTCATCTATTAAGCAATAATATGTACTGATATTGTTCAATGCTATTGATTTTTCCAGATCTGTAGTGCAACATTCATACATCGTTTCGTATATTTCCATAGATTTGTCATAGTATCCGGCATCAAAATAGATATTTCCCAATGAACTGAGAAGTAAATTCTTTGTCTTAAGCTCTTTCGGGAAATCTTGTATGATGGTTAATCCCTTTTGGAAACAAGTTGTTGCTTCTTCTGCTTCTTCCATTTCAACAGCCAGTCTGCCTTTATAGAGCAATGCTATCGCTTTTTCTTTCTCGTCATCGTCATAATAATCTAATGCTACATTCAGCAGTGAGTCGCAAGGTAGCAAAGAGAGCTTGCACTTGTCCGTGGCACGTGCAAGTAATAACGCATAGCGTGCGCATTCTTTGTCGGAAAGTCCTTCTATTTCTTCCGGTGATAAGTCCAATGACTGGAGTGCACTGTCGGGATATTCTTCTATGAGTGTATCGGCATGTGAGAATAATGTTTCTGTTTCGCTTTTGTGTGAACAAGAAAATAGTAGTAAAACAGTAAATAATGCTGTTGTAATCTTTAAGTTTACCATTTGGTCGGTTATTTTGTTGGCAGCAAAGGTATAAATAATTATTTATAAAGCTGATGATAAGAGGATGGTTTTTAAAGTTCATTCAGAAAAGCTATGGTTCGATTCATACTAATTTACCATCGCAGTCTATGAAAGGCCAGCAAACTTTCCTGTGCTTTGTTTGTTCCTTCGGCAAGAATGAGTTACTTTTGTCTTATCGCTGCCGAAATAATATGAAAACGGGAACAATTATGGAAGAGAATGTAAAAAGAATACCTTATGGCGTATCCAACTTTGTAGAAGTGGTGGAACAGAATCAATATTATGTGGATAAAACCATGTATCTGCCTTTACTGGAGCAGCAGCCCAACAGTTTATTCTTCATCCGTCCCCGCCGTTTTGGAAAGAGCATTTTCTTAAGTATGTTGCGGGCTTATTATGACATCGCCCAAAAAGAAAAGTTCCGGAAGCGCTTCGAAGGTTTGTGGATAGGCGGTCAGCCTACGCCGTTGCAGGGGAAATACCAGATACTCTATCTCGACTTCTCGCGCGTGGGAGGTATAGGTGCATTAGACCGGAATTTTGATGATTATTGCAGCGGAGCCTTGAATAATTTTGCTCTTATTTATGAACCTTATTATTATCCGGGGTTCGAAAAGGATATGAAAGAGCAATCCGGTTCTACCAATAAACTGAACTTCCTGGATTGGCAGGCACACAATACCGGTGCTGCCCTTTACCTTATCATTGATGAATATGATAATTTTACCAACGTAGTCCTTAATGAACAAGGCAATGAGGTGTATCATGCCTTGACCCATGCCAGCGGCTTCTATCGAGAAGTATTCAAGAAGTTTAAAGGTATGTTCGAGCGCATCTTCATGACCGGCGTCAGCCCCGTCACCTTGGACGACCTGACCAGCGGATTCAACATCGGATGGAACATCAGTACCGACTTCCAATTCAACATGATGCTGGGATTCAGCGAAAAGGATGTGCGCGAAATGCTGCAATACTATAAGGATGTCGGGCAGCACAATGGCGACGTTGAAGCCATGATAGCGGAGATGAAGCCATGGTATGATAATTATTGTTTCGCCGAAGCAAGCTTAGACCGCGATCCGAAGATGTTCAACTGTGACATGGTGTTTTATTATCTGAGACATTACATTACTTTAGGAAAATCTCCCAAAGAAATGATAGATCCCAACACCCGTACGGATTACAACAAGATGAAGAAACTTATTCAACTGGATCGATTGGATGGTAATCGTAAAGGAGTGCTGCGCAAAATCACTGAGGAAGGTCAGATAGTCACCGCCCTGACCACTACTTTTCCTGCTACAGAGATTGCCAACCCGGAGATATTTCCCAGTCTGCTCTTCTATTACGGAATGCTCACCATCACCGCCATACGCGGACAGCGTATGGTACTTAGCATCCCTAACAACAATGTGCGTAAGCAGTATTATGAATTCATGCTGGAAGAGTATCAGGAGAGACGGTATATTGATCTCAACAGTATGCTGGACTTATTCTACGATATGGCTTACGATGGTCATTGGCGTGAATCACTGGAATTCATTGCTCACGCCTACAAGGAGAACTCTTCCGTTCGCAGTGCCATCGAAGGCGAGCGAAATATCCAAGGCTTTTTCACGGCTTATCTGAGTGTGAACGCCTACTACCTGCTTGCTCCCGAACTGGAACTGAACCATGGTTTCTGTGATCTTTTCCTAATGCCCGACCTGTTGCGTTATGAAGTGGCACACAGTTACATCATAGAACTAAAATACCTCTCCTCCAAAGATTCGGAATCGAAAACCGAAACGCAATGGCAGGAAGCAGTGGGGCAGGTAAGGATGTATGCTGCTGCCCCCAAGGTGAAGCAGTTGATACAGAATACGCAGTTACATTGCATTGTGGTGCAGTTTCGAGGCTGCGAACTGGAACGAATGGAGGAGGTTTCTTTTTAAACTCTTTCACATTGTACTTCCACCCCTGCCGCATCCAAATCGGCTCCCATGGGCGGATTGCGTTTAGCGAGTTTCAGTTCAATAGCTTTAACAGTGGGGAAAGTGCGGAACAGGCGCTTTACAATACGTCCGCAAACATGTTCCAGCAATTTAGAAGGTATCTCCATCTCAGCTTTCACATTTTCGTATACATCGGCATAGCTGACGGTATGTGTCACATCGTCAGTCTCGGCGGCACGTGCAATATCGACTTTCAATTTCAGGTTAATGACAAATTCATTACCTACTTCCCGCTCTTGCTGACCTACACCGTGGTAGGCAAAGAAACGGACGTTATCAAGGAATATATAACTGTTCATATCAATGGAATATTAGGTTAATGACAAAAATAAGAATAACTGCCCAGTAAACAAAGAAAACAGGTATATTTGTGTCTGAAGAAAATCGTACCAATCTGTAATATATGTTGTACCTTTGCCCTTCAATCATTAATCTTATAAATATAATGGAAAAAGAAACATTTGATTATTCAAAAGTGCCCTATAATTTTGGTCTGTGCGCAGCAGCAGATTGTTCTCATGCCGACACTTGTTTACGCCGGATTGCATACTCTCATGCTTCGGCAAACATTACTTTTCTGCCTACGCTGAATCCGAAAACGATTGAGGCTATGGCGGGGAAATGTGAGTATTACCGTTCCAACAAGAAAGTGAACTATGCCAAAGGTTTCGTGTGTACTACGAAAGCTCTGGCAGTCAGTGTATCCTGTCATCCTGCGAACAGGTAATCACATCTTACGAACAAACAGCCGTGTCCTCGTAAGGTGAAATACATTCACCTGCCGAGGGCACGGCTGTTTCCTTTCATTGTTATCTTGTTTACTTCAAATGGTAACTCCATTTACATGCCGAGGTAAAAGCATTTACAATAGGAGGTAAAGAGCGTTACAATAAGCGGTAAAGGTCGTTACATCCAGCGGTAAATGCTTTTACATCATGGCGTAAATGAAATGTAAATGCAATGCGCTGATAATTAAAGCACTAATGTGTTACCTGAATATTATCCTTTTCGTCCGGTCTGTTCTATCAGTCCTTTGATCTTCTCGTTCAGGCTATCCGCTTTCATCAGTTGTTCCAGCGTCAGGTGCATACGGTAGCGCCAGTAATGTCTGGGGTTGGCAGGCACGTTGATGCGCTCTTCCTGTACATTGGGGTTGCGCCATTTTCCGTCCATAGCCATCCAGTCCTGCAAGGAGAGGATGCACAGGATAGAGTTGCTGTAAAGATGGTTGCGTACCACTTGTTCGCAAAGTTCCGGAGTGGCAACGGCAGGTGCGGCACCGTAATGCCCCAGCATGGCGTTGTAGTACCGTTGCGTTTGTTGGAAATCTTCTTCCCACCAGCCGCGTAGCGTAGACATATCATGTGTAGAGATGGTGCAAACCGAGCGGTACGGATACCAGTCCGGATGTCCGAATTCCTGTGAAGGATCTTTCGGCATGCGTTGTATCTCCAGACTTAGGATGCGCAGATCGTTCATTACCCAAGCTACACAGTCGGGAATCATGCCGAGGTCTTCACCGCATACCAGCATACGGGTGGATTGCGTCAGTTGCGGCAACTTCTTCATGGCTTGTTCGCGCCAGAACTCGTTGTGGCGGTGATAGTAATACTGATCGTACAAACGATTGAACGCCGCCTTTTCCCAATCATTCAGGGCACGGTAGATGTAATCGTGTTGTACACCGATGCGTGGATGGAATTTGTGCGGGTCTTCACGGTCGGGCACAAACAATACGTCACTGATTAATGCGTATAGTCCGTCGCGTATCCAGATGCTGTCTTCGTCCGTCTTTCCGGCAAAGTATGCCTCTACTTTGCGTTGGGTGTCGAACTCAGGGCGCATACGGTATATTTCCCACGTTTCCGTAGGCTCTATGAAGGTCTGCTTTACGTAATCAGTATGCGGGCCGAACATTTGTCCGAGGAAGTATTCATGGATATAGGGTTTCGTAAAGAAATCTTCGCGGAATGCTATTCCGTAACCTTCTATTTCTTCGCGCGTCATTGGCAGGGCGGGGACAAACTGACCCAGCAGTCCGTGTACGGCATGCATCGGGATTTCCCAGATGCGGAAGAAGCCGAGGATGTGGTCGATACGGTAGGCATCGAAGTATTCTGACATTTTGCGGAAACGTTTCATCCACCAAGAATAACCGTCCTGCTCCATTACGTCCCAGTTGTAGGTGGGAAGGCCCCAATTCTGACCGTTTACGGAGAAATCATCGGGTGGTGCACCCGCTTGGCCGTTCAGGTTGAAATAATAAGGCTCTGTCCATGCTTCTACACTGTTGCGGCTGATACCGATGGGAATATCACCTTTCAACACTACACCGTTGGCGCGTGCATGTTCCGTCGCTGCCAACAGTTGCAGGTGCAAGTGGAACTGGATGAAGAAGTAGATGGCAATGTGTGGATAGTCGGCGGACTTAGGTTGACACAGCTTCTCAATTTCTTCGGCCTTATATTCGGAGAATTTCGGCCATTCGCGGAAGTTGGGCGTCTTGTAGGCATCGCGTAGATAGCTGAACACGGCGTATGGTTGTAACCATTCTTTGTTGCTTTCAAAGAATTGGCGGAAAGCTTTGGATGCCAATACTTTCTCGCCTTCCTGTTTGTATATCAGGCGGAAGTATTCCCATTTTGTCTGGTTTACTGCTTCATAATCTACAGTGGACAGGGCGTTCAGCTCTTTTTGACGCTTTTTGAATTCGGCCATTTTCTCTTTGTCTTTCAGCGTTCCCATCTGTTTCAGATCCGCATACATGGGATGGAAAGCATAAATGGAAATACTGCTGTATGGATAAGAATCCGTCCATGTATGCGTCATGGTAGTATCGTTGATAGGCAATATTTGTACGGCTTTCTGACGGGTAAGTACTGCCCAGTCTATCATCTGCCTGAGATCGCCGAAGTCGCCTACGCCGAAGCTCTTTTCGGAGCGCAGCGAGAAGATGGGCACGGCTACTCCGGCACCTTTCCAGTCGGGCAGGGCGAAGTAAACGTAACGGTCACCAATTACCAGTGTTTCGTTAGCGCCTATCTGCGGATCGGCCATGTAGCGGTTGGGGTTGTTCTCCCATGCCACGGCACGATGCTCTTTCTTATTATAAAGGATGAATTTGTACTCCAGCGGGAAACTGATTTTCGAGGCGTCTACTTCGACTTGCCATTCAGGGAAGTTGGAGTCGCTCATCAGAACGGCTTTATCCGCGTCCCAATCTCCCAGAACTTTCTGGTTGCCGCAAATGCCCAGGCAGTGGTCATTGTCGATGCACGGAGCATACGCTTTGATCACTAATCCTTTCTTGTGGCTTTTGGGGGCGGCACTACGTTCGGGATGTGCAAGCAGGGACTCCGTGAAAGCAGATGTGTAGAAGTATTGCTGTTCGGGCAGATTCTTCCAGCAGTCTTGCAGGCGGTAGACCTTCTTCTTGTCAGCCGATACATAGAGCGTGCGGGGAAGGCTGTTCCACTCCGTACGTGTATCTTTGCCGTCGCGATAAATGTGATAACTGTATTGTACG
>QWCY01008275.1_pt1 | contig 13770 bp, 6 predicted proteins | sample 1972631 | NCBI WGS metagenome assembly QWCY01 (sample SAMN09866696, study PRJNA288562) | Human gut metagenome isolate pre1_stool, whole genome shotgun sequencing... | isolation source: gut | host: Homo sapiens | place: USA: California
TACTTCGTCCAGATACTCGCCAATATATGGACGTCCACGATGATACTGCGACTCTACATACAATTCCATCTGACGGAAATATACGCTGTCAGACAAAACTGTCTGAGGATAATTATTCATGAAATTAGCCATGGCAGTTAACGTCTGTGCAGAAGCAAACGGCCAGATAGCCCCGTCCCATTCACATTTACCGACTCCGCGCGTGCGGAACTCAGGATGACGGCGTTCTGCCGTAGTCAATCCATAAGGAGCAGAAAATCCTTTCTCATCCATAATTTCTTTCCAGGCAACTTCATATTTCTTTGTTGTGTCCGGTAAATTGAAATACCACGGGATATACCCGATTGCCTCGCGCACATTGGCGGAAGAGTCAGTACGCATCGTTTCAAAGAACTGATGGCGTGTATTCCATAAATCGTTTTCTACGAGACTCTTTAATGTATCCGCTCTCATACCATACCTCATAGCCATTCCTTCATCACCGGAAAGGATTCCCATTATCGAAAGGGCTTTTGCATTACCATACATATAGCTGTTAATCGTCGGACGGGCATATTTCTTTTTTCGGCCGCCACTGATGGATTCCTCCATGCCATCCTGTACATCACCCTGCCAATACAGTCCGTTCTTCAAACGGTTGGTACGTTCCCAACGCTGATATTCCGTTTCCAGATCCTTCGTCATATCCAGCATGAAATCCTTATCGCCATCCACCATATAGCGTGCCAGTACAGCATCTGCATTCCATGAACTAAACTTATCCATCTTCTTCATCGGTCCTCCATCATTGCCACGATACCATGTATGGATAATCTGATCCAGATATTTCGGATCACGCAACCAACGACTTTCATAAATATGATGTCCGATAGCACAGGCAATCAGGTTATACTTATCCGAATAAGAACGCTGAACCAAAAACTCGGTCATACCATATCCGACGGGAGTCTCCTTGATATGCTTGCGCAATGACCACCAACGATAATAATACATTTCTTCAAAATTACGCTGCGGGCATTCAAACAAAGGGATATTTTCTTCCATCCATTCCGAAGCTTTGGCATTGGGAATTGCCTGAACAATATTTTCATCTTCCATGCCATTGAAAGATTCGGCATAATGACTAAAGTCTGCATATTTCAAAAAAGCGGAAGAAGCGTCCTTATCAGTGGACGAAGTCTTTACATTGGCTATACGATATTCTGCCAATGGTTCCTGTCCGCCTGCATCGGGCAAATCATACGTTTGGTCGGCAGGAGTATCCACAGTCGGGAATGTACGCATTTCTCCGGTACGGAAAGCAATCCGTTCAATCGTTGCTACCGGAGCATAAAACATACGCAGCCCTACCCTCTTACCATCCACATACACTTGAATATTACGATCGGTAGTCGAAAGAACTGCTTCTACATGATAAGTCTTTCCCGCTTCATATTTCATCATATTCGCAAAACGTGAACCACCTTTCATACGGAAAATGCCGTCCGGAGTGAGTTCCAATCGCGAACAGGCAATGCTGTTCTCATCCAGGAAATCAATCTGAAGTATACCTTTATCATTCTGTCCTGCCAACAAATCAAATGAGACTTTCAATTCTTTCGAAGCCGGAATCTTACGTTCTACCTTCGCATAGTCGAAGGGATCTTTATCCTGTAGCTTCAACCAAGCTCCTTCTAAAGAAACCGGTGCCCAAACCGGAGAATAAATATTCCAGTTGGTCAACTCAGCTATCGATCCAAACTTCGTAAAATCATCATCTGCGTGTGCAGAAGCATTAATCTCTACCGGAACAGGAATGCGGGAAATCCACATATCTTCTTTATTTACGCTATATGAAACCCATAAATCACCATCTGCAGGCACTCCGTTTCCTTCCTGAATGCCACGGGGATATTGAGGACCATATGATTTGTAATTTCCTCCATAGCGCATCGGAGTAATTTCACCATGTACCAAGTTTAATGTAGTATACTCCAATCCGTCCTTACTCAATGAGATAGCCAACGGCCAGCGGAATTCCGACGGATTATAAACCGTAGCATAGGTTCCATCGCTCAGACGTTGTCCCCAGATTTTCGCATTACTGTTGACAAATCCTTTTGCACGAAGCACAGGTTCTGCCCAGGTATGTCCCCCATCTTCACTGATCGAAGTCAAAGCGTGTTTCCAAAGACTCGCAATGCGTCCATCGGGCAATGTATAGCAATTGAATGCTTTATATCCTTTTTTCAGTGGAATGATCGGATCTTCACGGTCAGCTTCTTCTACCCATTGCATCATATAAAGCGGATTATCCAGTATTTCCTGGCAAGCCTTTACGAATTCCCAGTCTTTGCTCTTTTTAAAATAGGGATAATCGGTATTCTTTTCGTTGAATCCATGATTGTAATAAATGAAATAAATCGGTCCGAACGAACCGTCCTTCTTTATCTCACGTACTACCCGACCGATACCGTTTCCGTCGTTCGGATCATCTTTCTTATCCAAAGCTACTCCATAATTTCCCATCGTAATCAATCTGCCCGACTTAGATACATAAAAGCCTACACGCTGGTGCATGATAGCAATCAAGTCTTTTGCCTGCATACCCGGACGGGATTCTTTGGTATATCCGTCCGGCACTCTGTAAGGAGGAAACACTATTTCCGGATTTGTCCATTGATAACCGTCTTTCGAGGTCATGAGGAACGTTTGGGAAGGTGGTACATGTTCATCTGACGGATCTGCCAGATACTGATAATAAAACTGACCGTTCCAGTAAGCCAGCATAGGCTGATGGTTGTAAGTCCATCCATTGCCGTTCGACGCTTCCGGATGCTCGCGGTTGGCACGCACCAGTTGAATATTATGCACTCCCACTACCGGAGATAATTGTCCGTCGTGATAGGTGGGATTCGATAATTCTTTTCCTGTGTAATGGATTCTGTCCTGCGGAGTCTGCGCCTGAATGGTAGTCGCCATCCATCCGACAGCCAATACAAGAAGAATCTTCGTTGAGTTGTTCATGATTTATTTCAGGTTTTAGTTTATTCCGGATTCAACTTATCCGGTTTAAGTTTATTTCTTCTTGCTTTCTTCCAGCAATGTTTTAACATCTGATTCTGAAGCTCTAAAGATGGTTCCGTGTTTATGCCCGACAGGCACACTCACATTTTCTGTGATATCCGTGAAGTTCTTAAAATCACGGGTACGCATGGCACCATATATTTTCTTTTTATAAACATCAAAATAGATCAGATAATCATCACCTAATTTTTCGACAGTCGGTCCCTCTACAAACGATTCGGTAAATGGTTGTGATGACGGCGAATAAGGTCCTGTCAGAGAGTCTGAAAAAGCAATTTTCAGATTACGTTCGGGACGTGTATTATCTTTGAGTACCATTACATAATCATTTTTCGCACGCTTTACAATGACAGCGTCGATTGAGCTGAAACCGGGATCATATAATACTTTCGTCTTGGATATTGTCTTAAAATCCTTTGTAGTGATGTAGTATAAACGATGATTATTCTCTTCTTCTTCGATCCCCTTTTCAAAACGACCTGGTACACATGAAGCCCATACTACCATAAACTGTTCGCTCTCGTCATCATAAAAAATCTCCGGAGCCCATACATTGACAGTGGTCGGTTCGTCTGCCATTACAGGAATCATTTGTTGCTCCGACCAGTGAATCAAGTCTTTGGAATTTGCATAACCAAAGCCTAAATCCCCTTTCCAGCTGGTGGTCCATACCAAATGATAAGTACCATCCGGTGTACGCACCATGGAAGGGTCACGCATCAGGCGATGTTGTCCCAATTCCGGCTTCAGCCAGACACCGGGAATACTGTCCCAGTGCATTCCGTCTTCACTATACAGATATCTCAAACCTTCATCAGCCGGCTCATGAAATGAAGTGAACATATAATAATCTTTATTCCCTCCACAAGAAGCTAAAAGCAGGATGCTTATTGCAGCTAATGTATTTCTTAACTTTCCCATTTCTATGATTGATTCTTTTACACTATACTAATATCCTTTATACAGAGACGATGAAAAGCCGGATTTGTACTCAAATAGATTGGAAGATTCGTCAGAATCAAAATTTAGAGACGATAAAAAGGGCGACTCTCCGAGCCACCCTTTCCTCCATCAAACAAACTAACCATTTAATAATGGGAAAGAATTCCACTTCTTTTTATAGTATCTCATTGGTTACCAATCCTTTCTTACCAGATTCTATACTTTTACAGCGTTCCTCCCCGTGCTTTCACACGTTTGGCCCACTCTTCACGTTCTTTCGTCAAATTATATCCCCGCTTAGCCAGATAATTGTTGATACGTCCTTTGTACTTGCCGAAAGCCGCATGTTTCTTATTTGAATTTTCCGCATCCATGGCAAACTCACGCGCTTCCACCAACCATACAAAGCTGCATCTTTTTCATTTTCAGCAGCCTTCAACGCTTCATTTTTCGCATCACCGGTCAAACCTGATTCCTTAACGGTTTTTACTTTTGCATCACGTATTTCATAAATATCATTCAGTTCGAAATAGCGATTGGCAATAATATTACAAACGTCTTCGGCTGCTTTCACATCCGTAAGTCCTAGTTTATCTACAATTTTCTGCGAACGATTGACTATAGACTCTACATATTTCGGATCACGATTCTCTTTGTTCAAATCGACTGCTCCGGCAGATATCCAACCGCAAAGCAACAACAGAGACATTAAAACTATCTTTTTCATTTCATCTTATTTTTTATACCATATGCCAAAAGGAAACCCAGTTCCGGCATCTTATACCGATACCAGTTGCAGATTACATTAATTTTCCTTTCTCAGCCAATGTATCGTAGTTATTTTTTAAATCTCTCCAGTCTACTTTGTGTTTTGTACTGATTCCATTGATATACTTTTCAATATTCGTATATCCGTCACCTGTACAATCTTTATTAGCATCACTTGGATCATTCGGATTCAATCCATTAGCAATTTCCCATTCATCCGGCATACCGTCACCATCCGTATCCACATACGGAGTTCCTTTATATTCGGGGAAACCACCCATCTGACGAATATCAGTAATGATACCTATCTTATAAGAATCTTTAGGTAAACGACGATATTTAAACTGACCGTCTTCTCCCATTGACTTAGGAGACAAGCCTGTAAGATCACCATTAGCATCCTTCGCAAGTTTCTTGTCATAATAAGGAATACCTGTTTTTACTTCTTCTATGATGCGTTCGTCCACGATATCACGGCAGGGTATATTGGCACCAACATGTTTTGTCACATAATCATAAGCATCATTAGCTGATGTAATTTTGATATAAGGCATTGCAAACGGCTCATAGCTCCGCATATTCTCAGTATATCCCTCAGTATTTGGCTGACTCTCGATTTGGATACCACCATTCCAGTTATCTTTCGTGATTTCCGGATAGCCTTCCATAACGTTACCATCAGCATACACGCGACCGTATACCTTATAATTCAGTTTACTGCGTCCGGCTTCCGGTTTCAGAATACGGCAGCCTACCGTATTATTCTTTGGAGTAGCAGGACCGGGTTTATAATAGTTATTGATCATATTGAACATGGCGGTATAATCGCCACCATCAGAAGAACGATGCACCCAATTAAATACTACATTATTAACGAAGTTGAATACTCCATTCCAGCCTACAGACGGATTGCGACCAGAGTTGCTGGCCCAAAGGTTACGCATAAATGCACAGTTCTCACCTCCCAGACCACCGAAAGAGTCGTCACGATGCCATACTTTTGTTTCTCCACGACGGAATCTCATATGACGTACAACTACGTCGTGTGTATCCACCCAAAATGATTCTCCGGCAATGCAGACACCATCACCCGGTGCTGTCTGTCCGGCAATAGTAACGTAAGGTGCTCGAACAATAATCGGAGATTCCAAACGAATGATACCAGCCACATTGAATACAATAATACGTGCACCACCTGTCTCACAAGCTTCGCGGAATGAACCCGGACCACGATCATTCAGATTAGTAACCGTAATTACTTTACCACCACGGCCACCGAAACTATACATTCCGCCTCCTTCAGCACCCGGAAACGAGGGAATTCTAGCTTGTGGCAAATCATAGGGACGACCAGCCCATGAGATATAAGGACGTCCTTCTTTTGCTTCTTTCAGTACTATAGGTAACGCTTTCTCCCATGCTTCATCAGAACGTTTCCGTTCCTCGGTCATCATCTTTGTATAATTCGCTTTGGCTTCGTCAGTTATCTGCGGGTATTGTGCCCATACAACGGTCGGAGTCAACATTGCAGCTGCAAAAGCTACTAAAAGTACATGTTTCTTCTTCATTTTTATTGGGTTTTGTGAGATTGTTAATTCAAAAATACAATAATAAGACGTAAAACAAGGAAATATGTAATCAGAAAATATAATATATTTTTCTATTCTAACTTTAAATACAAAAGGACCACTTATTCCTTAATATTCTTTTCAAAAGATCAAAGTGATAAATGGTCCTTAGGTTTATTTCAGAATGAACATTCTTCAGATCAAGTAATTATTTTGATAAACGAATTCACTCTGCCAAAGGATCAAAGGTACCATCAGCTCCACCTCTCCAATAGTCGCCCCATCCTATATTTTGTTCTAATGACACATTGTTTTGCATCGCATTCTTCTTAAAACCTAAGATATAATAATAAGGTTTAAATGTTGGAAGAATAGTTTCATCATTACCGTCAGTACTAAGATTTTTACGTTTAAAATGTTCTTGATAAAACTGAGCCAATGCCTTTACCTTTGCATCTGCATATGTTATTTCATCATCGGCTGATTCTGTACAAGTTATATCTTCAGTCAAACTTAATGCTGTCGGACGTTTATTCCATAATTCATCATAGGTTTCTTTTATTGTTTTATCTTCATTGTAGACATTATTACTTTTAGCAGCAATAAAATTTTTTGCATAAACCTCAATCCGATGTCTTCTCTGACCATTCAATGGTTCAACTCCTAAATAGTTACATGTATTGCCATTAAAACCTGTAAGTTTCCAAGTCGATTTCAGTGCTTCTTGGCCCACTCCACCATCAAATAACATCCAACGTCGCACATCGTGGAAACGTTTACCTTCATAAGCAAGTTCTATTTGACGTTCATAAAGTATAGCCTCAAATAGTTTAGCACGATCATTAAAAATAGCTGGATCTAATCCACAATTATCTGTATATCCTACACGCTTACGAATTCGTTTAAGAGCATTCACTGCCTCGTCAAAATGATTTGCCCCACAAGCAGCCTCCGCATAATTCAATAATACTTCGGCAAAACGTATTTCCATATATGGAGCAGCAGACTGTCTGAATCCATTACCTGAAGTCTTTTCAAAGATATATAAAGGATTAGAATTGAGTGCTAAATCATCTGTACGCTTACGCAAATAAATCCCCGTATTTTTGGTACCTAGACAATCAGCTGCATAGCCTGACTTAGAGTTACTATTACGATCATCTACATTATCATACCAACAATAATTCCACAACTTGTAATTATTCCCTGTAGTATACCCATTAATGCCATAAGGTAATTGACCTTTTTCACCAAAAGATTTCAAGTCATCACTATCAAACTTCCATTCTACACCAGGGAACGCAAAAGTGCGATAAAATCTTGGATCGCGGTTTAAAAAGAAAAGTTCTTGATTATAATCATAAGATCCATTCATGTCATTTGGTTTCTTCCCATCCGCCATTGGAAAAAGATCAACCATTTCTGCAGTGGGAGTCATACCACCCCCACCTCCAGCATTAGCTGGGCGAAGAGAATGTTCCCATCCATTCCATTTTTCAAGCTGTAAGTGCTCGGCTGGTGATACATTATTATATAAAGTTACTAATACTGCCTCAGAAACAGTTCCTCCACCACCTTCTGAGCCAATATAATCGGAGAATATCTTTCCCCAACCTGCTGCATTCTTTCCTGAATTGTTTTCATAAGCCAATCCAAAATTACCTTCTTCCAGTTTTTTTACAGCAGCTAAGTTTGTTTGATATGCAGTTTCCCATCGTGTAACATCATCCGCCCTATTAAAAAGCGGACTGGCATATAACAATTCCACACGACCTTTTAAAGCCAATGCTGCCCCCGATGTTATGCGTCCAAAATTCTTATTTTCAGACTCCCAACGTGCTGGCAGATAATCAGCAGCTGTTTGCAAATCTTTGCAAATAAAATCAATACATTCTTTTGTAGACGAGCGTGGAACTACCAAATGAATACCTTCACTATCTCCAATTATAGGATTTTGTACATTATCAATAATAGGTACACCACCATACATCATTACCATTAAATAATAACGCCATGCACGGAAGAAAAATGCTTGTCCCAACAATAACTGCTTTTGGTGTTCAGTTAAACTTTCACTGCCAATCACTCCTTCGATCATATCATTACACTCACGAATACGCACCCAAGGAGAATAATTGTTATCTAGATTAAAATAATCAGTAACAGTTTCATAATCTAGAGGAGAATTAGGATTCATCAAACCTGATATCCCTCCATATTCTTCTGTACATTTCGAATATTGATCACTTGTTCCCGTGCTTGGCATATCACCCATAGAACCAGTCAGATCAGATCCACCCGTCGCACTCGGCAGCATGATATAATACAAGTAAGCTATACGGTTATCAGCTGACTCATAATTTTCATAAATAGTCGTACCGTTAAAACTTCCATATAATTTTTTGTCTTCCAAAAATTGATCACTACAACTTGTAAAGACGGCAACTGTTATGGTCAGTAATGCAATTGAACCATACTTATTTATTTTCTTCATCATTGTATTCAAATTATTAAAATGAAACATTAACACCTAACGTGAATTTACGTAAGTTCGGATAATATCCATAGCTTCCCGCCCAAGAAGCCCATGCTCCTTCTGGATAAGGGTTTAGGAAGTTAAATACATTTTGGCAAGTAAGATTGAAACGGCAACTACTAATGCCAATTATTTTTAGCCATTCTTTAGGCAATGCATAAGCTACTGTCATATTACGAAGTTGCACTGTTGCTGCACTTACTTTCCAAAAAGTAGAGGGTGCACCATTTACGCTACTATAGCGAATATTCGGGTATTTTGCATTTCTGTTTTGTGCTACAGTTACTATATTATTAGCGTCATAAATATCCTCATATACAAACATATCTTTCCACATTGCCGACACATTACTATATTCAGAGTAACTTTCTTTACGCATAGTTGTAGGAACTAAGGAATATGCTCCCCAACTTGCACCAAACTGCGCACTAATAGAAAAATCTTTATAAGAGAAACCGAAATTTAAAGTTCCACCGTAAGGATTACTAGCACGGTGAGAAATTTTTATATAATCTTGTTCATCAACAATACCATCTGCCGGACCAAAAGTTCCAGTTGATTCATCATATTGTCCACGTACATCCTTATAAATCAGCATACCAGGATGTACATTTTCTTTTGTATTTCCTAAATATTTAGTAATACTATATTTATCAAAGTACTCATTAATTTCCTGATAACTACGGAACATACCTATACATTCATAACCCCATAGTCCTCTATCAGAACGTTCATTTCTCACTAATTTATCAAAATCATATGCAGCCTTCCAACCTGTCTCTCTGATTTTATTATCATTGTATCCTGTTGTAAGCTTTACCCAATATGACATGTCTTTTCCAATTTTATCCTTCCATCCTAATGACAATTCAACACCATATGTATCTACCTCACCAAAGTTTTCTGGAGCAGGCTGTATTCCTACCGTATTCGGATAATAAGAAGTTCCTTGATGTGAAGCAAACATTTCACGGCCCATATCATAATAGAAGTCCAAATTAGCGCTCATTCGATTCTTCAAAAAGGCCATATCAATACCAAAATTAGTTTTATAAGTCTTATCCCAATGTACATCAGGATTTACTCCTTGTTTCGGCATACGAATCGTAGCACTTGTATTTGTACTAGAATTAGTTCCAAAGATCGGTCCTTTGTCTGGATTACGGGTGTAAAGCTGAGTCCAAAGCCAAGCATTCACATTATCTTTACCAAGAATACCAAACGAACCACGTATCTTCAAAAAGTCGATTTTTGTCTTGTCTTTATCAAACCATTTTTCATCTGAAATAACCCAGCCGGCAGACCATGAAGGGAACATTCCCCAATAATTCTGAGGAGCAAATTTGGCAGAGGCATCAGAACGGAGCATAAACTCAAACAAATATTTATCATCATATGAATAATTCACACGACCAACATAAGAAAGCATACCAGACTCACTGCGGTTAAACGTTACAGTTTGAGCAAAACCTTCTGCATTGGAATCCACAGAACTAGATTGGCCATCTGTAAAAGGTAATGGATCTGTAAGACTACCATTCAAATCTTCCCATTCTGATTCTGCTTTTTCAATAGAGAACAAACCACTGACATAATGCTTACCAAACTGACGTGCATAGCTTACTGTTAAGTTCATTTGATAACTATCTGAGCGATTCATACTACGCCCCAAAGAGTTGCCATTATTCAACTCATACAATCCCAATGTATTAGCATTGTATTCAATCTCGTCACCAACATAAAGGTGACCACCGCTGCCACCACGGGATATAAGGCGATATACATCGATTTTTGTACCGATAGTATTTGTTTTTCCTGTACTTATATTTTTTGAATAAGAAGCTTTTACCTTTAAACCACGTAAGTATTTACTCCAACCAAAATCATACTCTAATGAACCGTTAAGAGAAAAATTCTGATTCTGATTCTCAACATTATCTGACGCATTCTGTACTGCTGCAAAATTATACTTCTGCTGATCACTTGGATTAGTTATATTTTCCATACCTGAATGAAAAATATAATATCCATTTACTTGATCAGGCACATAAGGTACATGTAACATTAAAGATTCAAAATCACCATCAGAGCCACCACCTTTTACATTTTTAGGTTTATTTGTCTCTCCATAATTACCAGATACCTGCAAAGAAGCTTTCATCCATTTTGAAATATTAGCATTTACACCAGCACGATAGTTCCAACGATTATAGTCCAAGCGCCCTATATTACCTTCTTGCTGATAATACGAAACACCACCGAAATAAGTTGCTTTTTCTGTTCCCCCGCTAATGTTGACACTATGACGCTGCGTCAAAGCCGCACTCCATTCTTTATCTAATAAATTATAATTCATACCCTTCATTGCCTCCAACTCATCAGATTGAAAAAGTTGTACCCTCAAGTCATCGGATTCTTGATCCTTAGTAGCAGTATTAGCAGCACGAGCAGCATTGTATATACGACCGTAATCATAGGCATTTAGCATCTTCGGTAACATCAATGCATCTGTATAACCAAACTGTCCTGAATAAGAAATTTTGGGAGCACCTACTTTTCCTTGTTTAGTCTTAACCAGCACAACACCATACGCAGCACGTGCTCCATATACAGCCGCTGCAGCATCCTTTAAAACAGTCACATTTTCTACTTCATTTATATCTAAATTATTGAAAGCACCTTCATCTGCAATAAAGCCATCAATAACATATAGTGGAGTAGGGCTTGCATTACCTCCTAAATCAGAACTTGGAGTAATGGTAGTATTCACTGAACTTTGACGAATCTGTAAGCTTGGTGTACTACCTGGACGCCCACCACTAAGTGATACATGTAAACCATTTATTTTACCAGCTAACGCGTCACCCAAACTACCCACTGACAAATCTTTCAATTCTTCTGTGGAAATCGTTTCAATGGCACCTGTTGCATTACGTAATTTCTGAGAACCATAATCACCAAGTACTACAACTTCATCTAATTTCAGTTGATCTTCTAAAAGTACAATCCTAGGATTTTTTAAATCAGATATAATTTGTGAAGTATATCCAACAAAGGAAACTTTCAATTTGCTTTTTGGAGCAACCTTAATATTAAATTTCCCATCAATATCTGTCACTGTACCTACTGTCCCATTTACCACCATGACAGTAGCACCTATTATCGGTTCACCACTTACATCTACAACAAGTCCAGTTACTGTCTGATTCTGGGCACACAATGGCATAACAAAAGTCAACAGTGTACCGATGAATAAACTGAGAATAATATTTTTCTTATTCATTGTATTTAATTTTTATTATCATACTACTTTACTTACTCTTCAACAAGTGGAAGCCATCGTGGATCACCGGTTCTCTTTTCAAGCTGGCTTGCTCCAGTTACAGTAAAATCACCATTTACAGCATTAATGAAGCCAGGATCTGTATCAAGAGTATTTGTATCATATTTGTCATTACTTTGACTACCATTATACCAATAAGTATTATATTCAAAATTTCTAGACATATTTGCATTACCCATTATTTTATTCGTCATATCTCCTTTACCACAATCTACAAAAATAGTTCTGGAGAAATTTAGTGTTAAGCATGCTTGTCCTCTATAGCTATTCCAATTAGTAAAGTCTTTGCTATAAGCAAGATTGTATACTGTACAATTATAAAAATTAAAAGTTCCATTTGAATATCCAGTAATCTTGTTAGGTCTGTTACCATTTACCTGTGCAAAATAACTTCCATTCTGTACAGTACTACAAAGAGTACTCTCTTTAAATGTTATATTAATAAAACTACCTTTATTAAAATACACAATCGTATTAGACTGATTACATCTAATAAAAGAAGCTTTTACTGTAAAGTTTTCTACACAATATTTTTTCCCTGAATCATATAATAAATGCCTATTAAGGTCATATACATTACAAGACTGAATAACGATGGGATCTTTAATAACGTATTCTCCAGAAGATACTTTTAATTGTTCATTTGGAGTCTTACTTAATCCAATTAATGAAGCATCAGAAGAACCTTTCTCCATTGCATTACAATAGAAATCCATAAACTTTATCTTCAAACCATTCTGTGTTAATATTCTACCACTTTGACCAAATGTAATTTTCGAATGATTAATTTTATTTCCACGAATTGTAACTTTACGTGCTCCAAAATCTATTGGACCTGATATAGTATATTCACCGTTAGCCTCTAATTCATATGCCAACTCTTTTAAAGTGCCATCTTCATTAGGTTCCATATCAGTCTCTGGAAGCGGATTATCAATAAACCATTGAGTCAAATCTACTCCACTAGGAATGGATGCATATGTTTCAAGTAAAGTTGAAAAACTTATTTCACAGGCTTTTTCTGCATCTTTGTTATTAAACTGTTTATTTCCAATGGTTTTAATTAAGAATTTATATTTTGTATCTTCTTCTACTTCCAATTCAACGCTACAACCATCGATAAACTCTCCTTCAACTACAGCTATCGGATTTTCAGGATCATCAACTACATACCAAGAAAACTCATAACCTTCTGCTCCATGCACTACAGGCCATTCAATAGTTGCATTTTCTCCTGTGGCATCAAGTTCCACTTTTACATTCTCCAATTGGGGAGATTCCAGTGTAGCATTTTTCACATCCGACTCAAAAGATTCGTCTTCGTGATACCCTATGGTACAGCTACTTAAAAGAAATAATAACGTAGCGAATAACAGTCCACGTGTTCTTCTTCGTAAAAATAAACGATTACTTTTCATACATTAAATTTAAATTAAACAATACGTTCTTATGTTATCAATATTTAAGTTGAATATTATATACAATAGTCCGTTAAACATTTCATTCACATTTATGCAGTAATGGCTGCAAAACTAATGGCTTCTTTC
>QWCY01004727.1_pt1 | contig 13750 bp, 10 predicted proteins | sample 1972631 | NCBI WGS metagenome assembly QWCY01 (sample SAMN09866696, study PRJNA288562) | Human gut metagenome isolate pre1_stool, whole genome shotgun sequencing... | isolation source: gut | host: Homo sapiens | place: USA: California
CTTTTTTTAGCTGTTAACTTAAACGGTTAAGCAAAAACTGACGAATTTGCTTATTGGCCTGCGGAATATGCTTCAAAAATGAAAAAAATATTCGAAAATATGGAAACAAAAATTGACAAAGTGTACGAAATATGTTAACTTTAAACCAATAATATAATGTCAGATAAAAAAAGGAGAAATTCCTTCTTTTTTTGTTGCTGATATTACAGTAAAATCTGAAGATGAGACACCAACAGATGATTTGTTCTGTAAACAGTGAACACTCTGTTGTGTCCGGAAAAGAGATACACAGATGGCATTAAGACGTGAGAGAATGAGGCTTGGTGACATGCTCATCAGGCAGAATGTACTGACTGAAGATGAATTAAAGAAAGCCCTGGAATTGCAGAAGGGAAGCGGCAAGAAGATCGGTGAAGTTCTGGTAGATAATGGCTTTATCACTGAGGATATGATCGTTCGTGCCCTCCAGATGCAGCTGGGGCTTAAAGTCGTTCAGCTGACAGGTGTGACAATCCCCAAGGAAGTCCGAAACCTGGTCAGCGTGGACCTTCTAAAAAAATATACCTGCATTCCCTTTGAACTGGATCCCTACAACGCCAATATCCTTCATCTGGCAATGGCAGATCCGATGGATATGGCTGCAATCGATGACATCTCTATCGTAACAAACCTGCAGATAGAGCCTTACATTGCTACAACCAGAGATATTCTTGCGGCAATCGACAGATGCTACGGCGCATCAGAGACACTGGATGCAGCCAGACGATTTACTCAGGAGAGAGCACAGCTTCGTGGAGGAGCAGCAGACGACGATACAGACACAGACGTAAGTGATGCACCTATTGTGCAGTTGGTGCGTTCCCTTATTGAACAGGCAATCCGCCAGAGGGCCAGTGATATCCATATCGAAGCTCTGGAGAACAAAGTCCGCATCCGTTACAGGATCGACGGTGCACTCTATGAGCGTATGGTATATGACAACAGCCTTCTCCCTGCGATTTCCACCCGTATCAAGATCCTTGGAGGCATGGATATCTCAGAGAAAAGGAAACCTCAGGACGGACGTATGTCCATTATGGTAGACAGACAGGATTATGATATCCGAATTTCCTCTCTGCCTACTGTACACGGAGAGAAGATTGTAATGCGACTCTCTTCAAAACTGAACCTGACACGTAACAAGAAAGATCTGGGACTTCCACCCGATGAGATGGAACGTTTCAACCATATGTTGGCTAGTCCTTTCGGGATCATTCTTGTAACAGGACCGACAGGAAGCGGTAAATCCACTACCCTGTATACCGCATTAAGTGAATTAAATAAAGAAGCAGTCAATATCGTAACAGTAGAGGATCCTGTGGAGGCAGATATTGAGGGCATCAATCAGGTACAGGTCAACAACAAAGTAGACCTGAATTTTGCGTCAGCCCTTCGTTCTATTCTCCGTCAGGACCCGGACATTATTATGATCGGTGAGATCCGAGACAGGGAGACTGCTGCTATTGCAGTACAGGCATCCATAACAGGACATCTGGTTGTCTCTACATTGCATACCAACAATGCAGTAGGTACTCTGAACCGTATGGCGGACATGGGAGTGGAGAGATATCTGATCGCAGATTCTGTTGTAGGAGTTATCGCACAGCGCCTTGTGCGTAAGCTGTGCAGCCACTGTAAAAAAATGCGCCCTGCCACCTCTGAGGAGAAGAGAGTGCTGAGGATGAACACACAGGAGGATGTAAATGTCTATGAACCCTGTGGCTGTGATTTCTGCAGCCATACAGGATATTACGGGCGTATCGGTGTGTTCGAGATCATGGAGGTCAATGACGAGATCCGTGATCTGATTGCAGAGAATGGCACAACAGAGGAACTGGAACGTGCAGCCAGAAACAGCGGTATGCGCACACTGAGAGAGAATGGTATCAACTATGTGCTGAACGGCACCACTTCTGTGGAAGAGATGCTTAAGGCATCTTATGAATGATCGGGACTTATAGATTATTAATTTTACGACTATTAATATGGAAGGAATTCCTGCGGAACCGGAGTTCTCCGGAGATCCCCGGGAGTTACGAGGCAGATTAGGAAATATGTATGATTTAGACGAAATACTGATACAGTCAGTGAAGGTAAGGGCTTCCGATATCCACCTGACAACCGGCAGACCGCCAAGCTACAGGATCGATGGTGTACTGGCTCCCATAGAGGGAGAGCGCCTTATCCCGCAGATGCTGGAAGATATTCTCATGCCCCTGATGGATGTCCGTCACAGAGAAGAACTGCAGAATAACGGACAGACAGACTTCGCATATGCCATCTCAGGCGTGGGACGTTTCCGCGTAAATGTATTTAAACAGAGAGGAACACTTGCTTCTGTTATGCGAAGCCTTCCTTTCAATATCCCGGAACCTGAGGATCTTGGTATTCCTGCAGAGGTAGTGGAGATGACCACGCGGAAAAGAGGTCTCATTTTGGTAACAGGACCGACAGGAAGCGGGAAATCAACTACACTGGCTTCATTGATTCATGTGATCAACAGGAATTATCCTTACCATATTATTACACTGGAGGATCCAATCGAATATCTGCATAGACACGATAAATCTGTGGTAAACCAGAGAGAGATTGGAAGTGATTCTACAGATTATGCCCAGGCATTAAGAGCAGCACTTCGAGAAGATCCGGACGTGATTCTGGTAGGAGAGATGCGAGATCTGGAAACGATTTCCACTGCGATCACAGCAGCAGAGACAGGCCATCTTGTTTTCTCCACTCTGCATACGATCGGAGCAGATAAGACCATTGACCGAATTATCGATGTTTTCCCTCCAAACCAGCAGCAGCAGATCCGTATTCAGCTTGCTTCTGTGCTGGAGTGCGTAGTGTCCCAGCAGCTTCTTAAGAAAGCAGATGGAAGTGGGCGTGTGGCAGCATTGGAGGTACTTTTTGCAAACAATGCAGTGCGAAATCTGATCCGTGAAAGTAAGACGTATCAGATCGCATCCATCATGCAGACCAATAAACGTGCAGGTATGCAGACCATGGATGATGCGCTGTATGACTTATATATGAGAAAGCTTATTGATGCGGATAATGCGGTAACTTATGCTCAGGATCCGGTAAGCATGAATAAAAAAGTCAACTTTGACTTCTAACAGAGAATGATCTGGCAGACGACAAATAATTGACTGGACAGAAAGAAGTGATAAGATGCCAGGTTTTTCCTACGTGGCAGTAGACAAAAAAGGAAAAGAGAAGCGAGGAAGTATAGAGGCTGATACCAGGGAAAAAGTTGTAGACATTCTGAAGAATGACGGTCTCATCCCGGTCTCTGTCAAAGAACAGGGAGCCTTGAATAAAGAAATAGATTTTTCCATAGGAAAGAAAGTAAAGCCGCGAGATCTGAGTGTATTCTGTCGCCAGTTTGTCAGCATTACCCAGGCGGGTGTGCCGATGAAAGAAGCCTTGCAGATGCTCTCAGAGCAGACTGAGAATAAATGGCTGAAACGGGCGATTTCGGAAGTACTTCTCAGTGTGGAGAAAGGTAATACGCTGGCGGATTCCATGAGAGGACAGGCGGATGTATTTCCGCCGATGCTGATCAACATGGTAGAAGCCGGTGAGAATTCCGGTAGTCTGGAGATGGCTTTTTCACGAATGGCAGTACAGTTCGAGAAGGAAGCCAAGCTGAAAGCTACGATCAAGAAAGCAACGATTTATCCGATCATTCTGATCATTGCAGCGATCGGTGTTGTTGCGGTTATGATGCTGTTTGTTATCCCGATCTTCATTGATATGTTTGCAGATCTGGATGTGGAGATGCCGGGAATTACCATGTGGGTTATGAATACCAGCAAATGGGTAACAGCTAACTGGTACCTGATCCTGGCAGGAATTATTATTGTAGTTGTGGCATACAAGCTGATCTACAAGACAGAACAGGGCAGACTTAGCATTGATAAAATCAAGATGAAGATGCCACTGTTCGGTAAGCTGACAGTGAAAACCGCATGTGCACAGTTCGCCAGAACCATGAGTACGCTGTTATCATCCGGTATTTCAACGATTGATGCGTTGGAGACAGTGGCGAAGATCGTCAACAATATTCATTATACAAATGCGCTGATGAAAGCACGTGAGGAAGTTATGAAAGGTATTCCACTTTCCGAGCCTCTGGTTGCATCCGGGATCTTTCCTCCGATGGTATGTCATATGACTGGAATTGGTGAGGAGACTGGTAATATTGAGGACATGCTGGAGAAGCTGGCGGATTATTATGATGAAGAAGTTGAGATGACTACTCAGAGCGTGCTGGCGGCTATGGAACCGTTGATTATTGTATTTATGGCGTTGGTTGTTGGTACACTGGTTATCGCGGTTATTTCGCCGATTGGGGCTATGTATAATGGATTGGATAATCTGTAAGTTTCTTGCGATTGGGAACCGCATTAAAAGTTTCTGAAGAATTTGGATGTTTCACAGCTTGCATAGGGGCTGTGTTCATCATAGAGATCATGTAAATGTCGTGTTTTCTTAATGACATGGAAGGGGGCGCGTGGAAAAAGCGGGATTTAAGTGATTTTTGCTTAAAAGAAGAAATAATATTGCCGGGTGGACGCTCCGAGACGTAGATGTATTTGCCTACGGCTTCGGGGCCAGTCATGCTAAGTATGACTAAGACTCCTGCAGATGTAGGCAAATACATCTACATCTCGGAACTGGTATTGGCAGTATTTTGATAAACAATATTTCTTCTTTTAATAAAGCGAAGACAAAATGTAACATGAAAACTGAATAACGAGTTTATAAACATAACTCCCTCCCTCCTGGAAAAGCGATTTTTACAGGGGGGGGGGTGGAGAGCCCGTCAGGGTTCTCGCTCGTTGAATCAATCATCGGATAGTGACATTCGTGATGACAGCAACAGGAGAGTTATGTATTCATCGAAAAGTTGAATATATTGTCTGGCATGTAATATGTGCTGCTCTTGTATCTTTCGACACGATATGACTCTATCCGAATTGAAAAAATTTAATTAGTTTTTTGAAGGAGAATGAGTTATGTTTAAATTTCTGAAAGACAGATAACAAGGGATTCACTCTTGTTGAGTTGGTGATCGTAGTTGCTATCCTGGCAATTCTGGTTGGAATTCTTGCGCCACAGTATACTAAGTATGTTGAGAAATCAAGAAGGTCTGCGGATATAGCAAATATGGATGAAATTGTTAAAGCTGTACAGGTATATGCTGTAGATAGAGAAACATCTAAAGATACAGCAGATATCAGCGGATTAAAAATAGTATTGGGAACAGATGGGGTGACTTGTTCAAATGCTACTGTTAAAACGGGCATTGAAACATATGTACCTGATATGGAAAAAATTAAAGTTAAATCAAGCCAGTGGACATCAGATCCTACAGCTACATTTACTATCACTAAAGATGGTGGTGTAACGGTAGATTATACACCAGCAGATTTTGCTACAGCAGCTGAAAGAAAAACAACTTCTAATAGTTCCACTAGTACACCAGCAGGCAACTAATAATTATTGTAGAATTCAGCTTATCGATGAATGCATAACAATTCTTTGCTATGCATGAACGAAGTTACTATCTCGGTATAACAAACGTTAAGGAGATAGTAATATGTTAAAATTATTTAACAGAAAGAAAAAAGATAACAAAGGTTTTACATTAGTAGAACTTGTAATTGTAGTTGCTATTCTTGCAATCTTAGTTGGTATTCTTGCACCGCAGTATACAAAATACGTTGAAAAGTCAAGAAAAGCAGCAGATGCAAGTAATCTTGAAAACTTAGTAACTGCATTTAAGACAGCTGCTTCAGATGGAACAGATACGATTGCTGTTGGTGAATATACTTTTACAATTAGTGCTACTGGAACAGATCTTACAGTAAAAGGTACAGATAATTCAAGTACATCGGCTGCACAAACTGTTAAAGATGTGATTACATCATATGCAGGCGATAATTGGGGAGATGTAAAACTGAAATCAAGCAGATGGACTGCAGATGGAAAAGCTAATGGTGCCAAAGCTACATCTATAAGTGCAACATTAAAAGTTGCTAACGATGGTTCTGTTACAGTAACATATACACCAGATACTTTTAAAAACCAAGCTAATGGTGAATATAAAGCTTCATAAATACTGAATGAGATAAAGTCAATATTCTTAGAAAGGAATAACCTATGCTAACTTTCCTAGAACTCACCCCCTACATAATAATCTTCATATTCGGAATCACCATCGGCAGTTTCCTGAATGTCTGCATCTACCGAATCCCTCTCGGGGAGTCGATAGTGACGGCCCCCTCCCACTGTATGACCTGTGGGCGGAAACTCAAGTGGTATGACATGGTTCCGGTATTCAGCTGGTTAGTATTAGGTGGTAAGTGTCGTAACTGTAAATCAAAAATTTCAGTACAGTATCCGATCATAGAGGGTGTCAATGGCATCCTCTATGTGATGATATGTGCAGTGAATGGCCTCGAATGGAGCAGTGTGATTTATTGCTTCATGGCGTCAGCCCTTCTGGTTCTGAGTATCATTGACTGGCGTACTTATGAGATTCCGTTTGGAATCAATGTATTCCTGTTCGTACTTGGCATAGCAATGACAATCCTTGACAGAGGAAATCTTGTAGAGCATCTGATTGGAATGATCTGTGTCAGTGGTCTGCTGGGGATTTTGTATCTGTTAACTGGTGGCAGAGCTATTGGCGGGGGAGATATCAAGCTGATGTTTGCCTGCGGCCTGATCCTTGGATGGAAGCTGATCTTGCTCGCTTTTTTCCTGGGATGTATTATTGGCTCAGTGGTTCATATCATTCGTATGTCTGTAAAGAAAGCAGGACGTATGCTTGCAATGGGCCCATATCTGTCAGCGGGAATTCTGCTGGCTGCTTTATGGGGGAATGCGTGGATCAACTGGTATCTGTCATTACTGGGACTGTAAAATTTTAACTGGAAATCGAAAAGTTTTTCAGTTAGAAAAATATATTTTAGCCGTGAGTTAGAATGTATTTTTGTAACCGAAAAATACGAGAGCAGCTGTTTGAAAAAATGGCAGGCTCTCATACGGAGGAACGCACAAATGGCGAAAATTTTAAGCATAGAAGTAGAGGCATCTCAGGTCAGAGTTGCGGAAATCGAAGTACGTGGTAAGAAAGGCAGGATTTTTAACTGTTTCTGCATTCCGGCACCTCAGGGAGCGGTGGAAGATGGACAGATCCGGGATACCAAAAGTCTTGCAGAAGTTTTGAGGGAAGAACTTTCTCAGAGAAAGATAAAGACAAAAAAGGTATATTTTGCAACTGGTTCTACCAGAATTGCCAGCAGAGAAGTTCGGATTCCGTTTGTAAAGACAAACAGGATTCAGAGCATCATTGAGGCAAATGCTACAGATTATTTTCCGATTGATGTAACGAAATATATCTTATCTTACAGCGTAACAGATGTAGAGACTCAGAAATCAGAAGATGGAAAAGAAGAAACCAAACAGTACCATCTGATGGTTTATGCGGCGCCGAAAGCGATTTCTGCAGCTTATAGTGAATTTGCTGAGAATGCCGGACTGACAATGGCTGGCATTACCTATACAGGTGACAGTGTTTATCATGCTGTCAGGGGAGAATATGCGACAGGAACACATATCCTGATGAAGATTGAATTAAAAGGAACCAGCATCAGCATTATCAATAATGGCGAACTGGCTTTGCAGCGTAACATCAACTATGGTGTAGACAGTGCTGTTGAAACAGTGAGAGCTTTTCCTGAATTCGGAGACAGACTGGATGTGGGAGAAGCGCTGGAAGTACTTTGTAATAGAAGATGTATCAATTCTGCCCTTGACATGATGCCTGCAGATGAAATGGCTTCTGATGAGGACAGAATGCTGGAAACAGCCAGAGCAGAAGTAACAGAGAGCCTGAGATATATGATCGGAAATATTTCACGAATCATGGACTATTATATTTCCCGCCATACAGATGCGACTTTTGAAACAATTGACTGCTGTGGTCTTGGCGCGCAGGTGCAAGGACTGATGGAGCTTCTTACCAATGAGCTTGGCCAGTCTGTAAAAGTTCTGGAAAAGGTGGAGAATTTTGCCCTGCCGTCCAGTGCCGAGAATGAGGGCGCTTACCTTTATGCTGCGGTTATGGCACCAAGTATTTCAGGCGTAAATCTGATGGAAAAGACCAGCAGAAAAGCAAAAGAGAAGAAAGATACTTTAAGCGGCGCGATCGTTATTTTTGTAGTTGGAGCTGTAGCGGGCGTTGCGCTGACAGCTGCGGGATATGCAAATCGTATTTATCAGCAGCATGAGCAGGATCGTCTGAATCAGAGGATTTCAGAAGAGAGTTCTATAGAAGATATTTACAATGCTTATAATACAGCGAAGTCACAGTACGACAATTACCAGAATATGTATCAGTACACAAATACTCCAAATGAGGGACTTAAGAACTTCATTGAGGAGATGGAGGAAAAAATGCCTTCTGATATTACGGTGGAGAGTTTCAGTTCTACCGGAAGTCAGGTCAGCTTTTCCATGCGTGTGACCAGCAAATCAGCAGCAGCGAATACAATCATGCAGCTTCGTACCTTTGAGAGTCTGGCGACCGTAACGACTACAGGTATCGATGAGGCAGAGGACGGAACCGTGTCCATGAGCGTAGCTTGTACTTATGCAGACCCGGCACCGCTGGATCAGAGCACAGAATAAGGAGGCAGATATTATGGACATGAATATTTCTATGCGTGATAAAAAATTACTGCTGATGTTTTTGGGTGTAGGGATTTTTGCATGTGGATATTTCTTTGGATATCGTCCACAGATGGAAGAAGCGGAGAACATCCAGGCATCCAATGTGCCGCTTCAGGAACGCTTAAATGACCTGCTTGAACTGGCAGAAAACAGAGAATTTTATCTGGAAGAAACGGATTCGATCAATGCAAAGATTGATGAATATACAGCGGAATTTCCATCGGACATTCGTTCCGAGGATGGAATCGTGCTTTCCAAGAATATGGAAGAATCTCTGGATATGAGCATTTCCAACGTAGGTCTTGGAACCAGGGAGTTTATCGCAGCTTTGGACGGAAGCACAGAAGATCCACTGATCGACATGCCGGATGAAACCCTTTCTGAGCAGGCAAACGCTCAGACTCAGGCACAGATTGACGAGATTGAAGGTACAGACACACAGGGCGAGAAAGACCTACAGAATGCATCTGACGAGGAAGTCGAAAACGCTGCCATGACTCTGACAACACCAGTACTTTACCGTACACAGGACAGTATGCAGTTCACAGGTACATACGCAAGCCTAAAAGATATGGTAGACTACCTCGCAGACCAGAGTGGCAGAATGACACTGGACAATGTAAATGCTTCCTTTGATTCTACAACCGGAAATCTCACCGGAAGCATCACTGTAAACCTCTTCTCCATGGCAGGAACCGGCAAGACCTATACAGAACCGGATGCAGGAAGTGTGGCATACGGAACTGATAATATTTTCGGAACCATCGAATCAGGCAAGAAGAGTAAGAAAAACAAAAAGAGCAAGAAAAAAGCAGCAGAAGCGGAGTCTGCACAAAGTACAGATAACACAGCAGATCAGACAGCTTCCAATACTGGCGCTGACGGCCAGAACACCAACAGTCAGGAAGGAGAAAATACGCAGGATGCAGCAGCCCCTGCTGATACCGCCGAACAGGCACAATAAAGGAAAGTATGTTAGAGGGGAGAAATACAGGGCCCCTCTATCTGTGTTTTTATATTAGAAAGAAATTCCACTGAGATTTTCCCAAAATGACGTAAAAGAAGGGAGCATACACTTGGACAGAAAAAAGAATAAGAACTCAAATGCAGGTATGACACTGCTAGAAGTAATCATTGCAGTGAGCATCTTTTCCATAACTGCGATTGTGCTTCTTCAGAGCTTTGTGACTTCAAGCAGGATCAATAAGAAATCGAATTTATATCTGGAAGCAACGACTGTAGCACAGAACATTATGGAGGAAATCAAGGCGAAGAAATTCGAAGAAGTTTCTCTGGCATTCAATTATCCTCTGGACAGCAGCGGCTCTTCCAGACTGACATTCCTGGATCCCCAGAAAAGCAGAATCAACAGTGGTGCTGCGGATGAACTGGGCGTAAGGGAGGTACTGGCAGCCAAAGATAACAGCGATTCAGTAGTATATAATCCTGTGCGAAAATATACAGATGGTGTGGATGAAACGAACGTAACAGCATCTGTAATATCTACAGATAATGGTAAGACTTATAAATTCAATCCAAGAAAAACTGGTGACAATGCTTCGAAATATTACTTTGAACTTACTAATGTAAACAATAACCATGAAACATTTGATGCACTGGTGACCTTTGATGGAAGCCAGAGTTCTGGGTATAAAAAGAAAACGGCTACTAACAGTGAAGAAGGGAAGAATGATTATCTGGCACCGAATATTTCCAAGCTGGACACGAAATCGAATGCATTTTTGATCATGCCTCAGGCATGGGATGAAAATGCTATGCAGCAGATTGTAAACGCTCAGAATGCGAAAGCTCTTGACAAGTGGAGAGAGCAAGAAGAACGTGATGTTGTTCAAGGTACAGATGAAACAGATGAGGATTATGCACAGAGAAAAGCAGAGTATGAAGCCGCTAATCCACAGCCTTGCCTGCTTGATCCGGAGGATGTATACAAAAATACCAGAAGAACCCTTTACATTAAGATTGAGGAAAATAATGGAACAATAAAAGCGGAAGCAAAATATACGCTTTGTGCCTACAATTATACAAAAGAGGGTGGAAGTACTTATGAAACTATGAGTTTTTGTCCTTGTAATGGAACCGGTGAAGAGGGAAACGATATAAAAGAAGGATGTTTTTGTACATATAAGAGTGCCTATGTACCTTTCTACAGTTCTGAGACGGGAGAAAGTTTGAAGAATTTGTTTGTATTTTATTATCCAAATTATAACTCTAAAAGTTCAACAAACCCATACGACAAAATCGTATTGGATAATACAACAAATTATGAAGTAAATTTCTATGTAACAAAGCAGCGTGACGAGGCGAATAAGATTCCTTCTTATACGCAGGAGACAATGTACCGTATGTCTCTTACTATTCAGGAAAATCCGACAGCACGAGGTAAATCAAACTGGAATACAAATCCAAGCCTTTATCGCGCAGTGACCAAGCTTCGCACAAATCTGGATTATAACATCAGTGATATGGATGAGGTACTGAATCGTCCAAAGATTACTCAGATGTCTCTGACCTATCAGGCTGTAAATGACAGTGGTAGTAGTGGTGCAAAAGTAAGCAACAGTGCAGCTAAGAAAGTTCTGGAATATAATGGCCTGGATGACAGAGAAGAGGAAGATCGTATTTATACTGCAAAAGTAGAAGTATATAAGGCAGGAGCAGCAGCTAAGAATTTTCAGGGTGAAACGCCTATAGCTACGCTTGATGGTTCAAAAGAAGACTAATCTTTCAGGAGGAATAGATGAAAAACAATAAAGGTTTCTCGCTGTTTACAGTTCTGATAGCAGTATCTTTTGTGGGAATTTTGGGATTGCTTGTTTTGTACATGGCTCTTTCAAACTTTAACATGAAAGTTACGGACCTGAAAGGTAAGGACAGTTTTTATACAGCGGAGAGAGCAATAGAAGAAATCAGGGCCGGTTTGCAGGAGGATGTGGGTGACGCCATGTCTAAGGCATATACACAGGTCTTAGAAACTTATAATAAGAATACTAAACTTGAAGATACATCTTTGGATAAACAGCGTCAGAGTGATTTTGAAGATTTATTTATTAAGGAACTTGTCAAAAAACTTAAAATTACTTCCAGTGATGGCAGTGTTACAGGAAATGAAAATCGTTATAGTCTGCAATATTTAAGAAATTATGTGGATCTGCAGATTGATAATGATAAGGAATCTTTGATCATTACGAATCCTGCTGGTACAGATCCAGTAATGAAAAGCAGCAAGAAATCTGGTGTATCACTTAAGAATCTGAAAGTGATTTATGTAGATCCAAAAGGAAGAGCTTCTATCATTGAAACGGATATCCGTTTAAAAATTCCGGATGTACAGTTCCCAACTCCATCTACGTTGCCAGATCTTATGAATATGATTGTTGTAGCAGATCAGGGAATTGTAATCAAAGGAGCGGCAGGGCAGAATTCGACGATTAATGGAAGTATTTATGCCGGCCTGTTGCCGGATGAACTGGCGGGTGGTAAGAGTGGCGCAAGCATTTATGTTCAGCCGAGTGCAAGCTTAAATATCAGTTCCGGAGATAAAATAGTAGCCAAGGGATCTGTTGAAGTGGAGATAGGTTCTTCGTTTACAACTGGCTCAGGAGTAAATTTGTGGGCGAAAGGTCTGAATACGAATTCATCAGAACTGGTAAGTTTAACCGGTTCTACATATTTTGCAGATGATCTTACAATTTCAGGACGTAACAATAATGTGACACTTGCCGGAAACTATTATGGATATGGTTCTACAGAGTCTGCACAGTCTGATGACTGCAAGTTCAAAGACAGTTATGTGGGAGCAAGTCCTGCAGAGTTAAACAGTGCAATTACTATTAATGGAAAGAATACGACTCTTGATTTGTCAGGAGTACAGAAACTTATGCTGGCAGGAAAGAACTACATTGCAACTTCAAAGATTTCTGCTGGTTCTATGAATAAAGTAAATTCTACAGATATTATGATGGGCGAGAGTCTGACTGTAAAGGGAACCCAGCTTGCATATCTGGCACCTACAGAAATTCTTGGAAATAATAGTATGACTGCTGATGACAGAAACGCTATGACAAATCCGATGACTTTTGATGAGTATAATACATATTATTCCGAGAAGGGCTTGCAGGAAGACGGAAAAGATCCGGTAGCTGTTCAGTGGGATACACCAGTAGAATCATGGAACAATAAGACACTTAGAGAAATTGGTGTAGATGCATCAGAACCTGTAAAAACTGTATTTTATAATAACAGTGAAAATGGTTTTGTATATTTTTATCTGAACTTTACAGATAGTCAGAAAGCATCCGATTTCATGCAGTATTTTTACCAGGGCACTACAAAAGAAAAAATGGATGAGTATCTGGCATTCTATTTTGGCAGTAATGGTTCTGGAATTAATCTTATGGATCCTCAGGCATATCTGCGTTATGTTACTAATGGTAATGTACTTTCTTATGACAGCAGTAAGCAGAGCGGAAATATGGAAGTGGCAACCAGTGCAGGAAGCCCGGATGCAAAAGTATTGCAAGAACAAGTAGGTTATCAGAACACCTGGTATGCGCTGAATCGAAAGATGATCACCAGTTATGATCTGCTTAATACAAAAGTAGAAGAGGGTGATGGAGATACACATGATGAGACAGATGCAAACAGAAGCGTGTATGATAATCTGGTAAATGAGAAGAAGATGGTTCTGTTTATAGAAGGACAAGACACCGCTGCACTGAAGGCTCCATGGGAATATGAATATACTGCAGATGAAGATAATGGCGGTTTAAGGGCCATTATGTATCATAATGGTGAAAGCAGTACATTCAAAGTAAAAGAGAATGGTGCTGAGAGTACGAGAACTGTTAGTGGTGCAAACACAACTTTAAAGATTACGAAATCTGATGAAGATAAACTGCGTCTGGTAGTATGTACTGGAAATGTTGAGATTGAAGATGGAGTT
>QWCY01006998.1_pt1 | contig 13716 bp, 12 predicted proteins | sample 1972631 | NCBI WGS metagenome assembly QWCY01 (sample SAMN09866696, study PRJNA288562) | Human gut metagenome isolate pre1_stool, whole genome shotgun sequencing... | isolation source: gut | host: Homo sapiens | place: USA: California
AAACTGATAAATTTATGCAGAACTTTTGATCCAGGAAATATTTGTAAAGGCCGGCATTCATATTGTATACACTGTGATATATTGTTTCGCTTCTACGTGTTCTTCTTTCTGCCATAAAGTTAAAACTTCCACCGAAAGTATTTGTGAAACGAAGACTGTTGTCACAAAAGAATAAGCAATGGACTATATGGTAGGTCTGTTTGGGCGACACTTCTTTAGTGTAGTCGCCATCAAGGGAGGTATTGGTAGTCCACCAGCTGAACAAGGTCTTAGTGAAACCTATTGAAAAAGCATGTCGATAAGACTTTCCTATATTGGTCGGCATAGTATAGGTGATGATCGGATTGTCTTTATCTTGATAGATCAGGGGAAATAAATCATCTTTGCACTTTGCGTAAACGTAGCTTATACTCCAAGTATTTGACAGATTCAACAATAGCCTGATACGATGTTCGGTAGTAGGTACTAAATTCGGATTCCCTTTAGCATAAGAGTATTCAGAGATATAGACAATAGCCGGATTCATGCTCTTATAAGGGATATCTCCCATTCTTTTTGAATAGGATAAAGAGGCTTGGTTCTTTTCAGAGAAAAGGTAACCCACCTTGATGGAGGGAAACAGATTGCGATATGTGCGTTTGTCACCTGCTATGTTATTGGAAATACATTTCACTTCATCCTCTTGTACCCGTATACCGCCATTTAATGTAAATTTCTTCCATTGCCATACATATTCTGCATAGCCTGCATAACCTATACCTTTATAAGTAAATAGCCCGCTTTTATCTTCTTTCTGCCATCCTTCTCCACTCTGATATGCGTAATACATTTGGTTGTTGGTATGGTTATTATAATAGTCGCCACCCCATTTCAACCTGGAATGTTTGTTGAGCAAGAAGATATAATTTATTTCTGCTTTCCATAAATCAGAAACAGTTCCGGTGTTGCTACATTTATTATCCTCTTCGTTTTTCTCCGGATACTGATAAAGATAATGGTGATTCAGTTCTTTCGTTTCATCACTTCTCAAATAATCAAGAACTGTTTGCAAAGTATTCTTTCCGTTTTTTGATTTCCAATTATAGTTCAAACTAGCCTGATATATTTTGTCATCCCCTTTCCCTTTACTATGGTAGGAAGAGGTATATTCCTTTTCTGTTTCTTGTGTTTCGGAAAAAGAAGAAGATTTTAGTGTGCTTCCAGCTTGTTTTACCATACAGTTAAGTCCGATGCTTTGCAGGGTAGTTATATCATATAACATAAGAGGGTGAACCATTGCCTCCGCCATCTGCATTTTTTTTCAAAAGTATATATATGATTCCTCCTTTTGTTGTGGCATTATGTTGTAAATCGGCTTCCGGCAGAATTTCAACATTTTCTATGTCCGTGGCTTGCAGACTTGACAATTCTGTGCGGTCATGAAGTTCTCTGCCGTTTATGTAGATTTTAGATACGGTTCCCCCATTCAGCCTTAGTTCATCGTTGATGTTTATGACACCGGGCAACATTCCCAATGCCTCGTTTATAGTTCTTCCTTTCACTATGGGATTTCCTTTCATATTTACGATTATCCGGTCATACTCGTGCCTGATGAAATTGCTTTTTACTATTACCTCTTCCATGCTGATAATGGAAGGTTCCAGTATGAATGCCATATTGTTTGTAGATTGACCGGTGGCAATGAAGGTGGTTGTGTATTCTATATGAGATGCGCGGACAATGTAATCCTTTTTTTCTTCACATGAAAGTGTGAATTTCCCTTTTTCGTTTGTGATGGTTCCTGCTATTAAAGAAGAGTCATTTGCCGATAAAAGGGATATGGTTACAAACTCAATGGGGTTGTATTCTTTGTCCGTTACTTCTCCTGAAATCATACGATTTTGTGCTTGAGAGATAATCGGAACTATACCGAATATAAATAATAACCATACTTTCATGATTGTTTCTTGATCTCTGAAGGCAAAAATAAAGAAACCTTTTTGCATCATTGTTAATGATGGTGTAATAAGCAAGTAACTAAATAGAACTATTTTGGTTACATTGGGACAAGCAGCATATATCCGTTTCCTCCAATGGTGGAAATAGATATATCGGGATCGGCAGCCAGTATCTTTCGTAATTTTACGATGTAATTGTAAAGGCTGTGTTCATTCATAATAGCATCTTCCCATAGCTCTTCTATTTTTTCATAACTTACAATTTCACCTTTATGACTATATAAAAGTTTGAGTAAGGAAAATTCCAGTTTGCTTAGTCTTTTAAGTTCTTTTGATGCTTGATAAATGGTTCGTGTTTGAATGTTCAACTCCAAAGAGCCTATCTTTATAATGGCATTGGAAACAGGATGAGCATGTCTGTCTACATAAGCAATCAGTTCTTCTACGCTAAAAGGTTTTTTCAAATAGGCTACGGCACCGGATTTTAGTGCTCTTGCTACTTCGTGGCTTTCTGTATGCGACGATATGTATAAAATGGGAGTACCAGGAGCTGCCATTTTTAATTCGGATGCATTGTCAATACTGTCACCTGTTCCTATTTCAACGTCTAATATCATGATGTCAGGTTTGAATTCATTGAGGATGGTGGTGATGCCGGTTAAAGAACTTTGATAGTGTACTTCATACCCTTCGTCTTTAAGTGCTGTCGTTATAATGCTGCTCAGCATTACATCGTCATCAACCAACAGGACTTTAATTGTATCCATAGCTTATGTTTTAAGGCAATGTGTGAAATGTGTTTTGAACAAAGGAAATCATTTAAGGAGAGAATTGCAAATAAGAAACAATCTTTTTTTGAAATACTTTCTATGGAAATACATCCAACTTGTATTTTTATTAGAAATATTATATCTGTCAGCTCCGTATTCTATTTTTCTAGATACAGGTGTAATCAAATTCTTTTTGAATAGTTACTTGATTGTTACGTGATGATTAATGATTTTCTTATGTAATTTCCCTTAATTTGTTATAATTTAGATAGTAAGGAGGTGTTAACATGGAAATTAAAAAGCTTTCAAATTAAGAGTGATTACTTATAAAGAGAGAAATAGATTTGTATTAAAAGTAAATGGTATTAATAATGATTGTTATGAAGAAAAATAGTCTGAAATTAAATGAATTGGTTAGATCTGAATTAGAGCTGACTGAACAAGCGGTCATTAAAGGTGGTGGAGGTAATGATGGTGACGCTCCTCCTCCTGGTGGTGAAACTTGTTATTGTGTTATCGTAACTACTCCGGAAGGAAGAGGGCGTACAACAAATGAAGCCTATAGTAATAAACATGGCGCTCCAACGGCATAAATATATTTAGTTTACAGGGATATTTTTTAATCTTGCAAATTTGAGATATCCCTGTGGTTGTATTGGAAAATATATATAACTTTACATTAAGTCTAAAATATGAAAAATCACGTAGTGCTCATAATCGTATTATTTCTGTTGGTATTGGTTACTGCCAATTGTACTAGTTCAAATAATTCTGAATTGTTGTATATAGACGAGAAGGGAATCATTCATATTGAAATAGAAAAAATATTAGATAATAATGAACTGAAAAGAAAACAGTTTAATTTGTCAGAAATAGCTGATTCAATAACCTATATAAAGCTTGGGAGTATGAATGCGAGTGGGGAGGAAAAATTTCTGAGAGATATCAGGAATGTCGTTTTCACAGATGATAATATTGTAGTGAATGATTTTAATACGGTGCTTTTGTTTGACAAGAAGGGGAACTTTATACGTCAGATTGGGCGTAGGGGACAAGGTCCTGGCGAATATTTATGGGTACATGGAACTGCTGTGGACGGCAATAATAGAAAAATATATATAGGCAATGAAACTAAAGCAGTGGTATATGATTTTGACAACAATTTTATTAATTCATTTCCTGTAAAAGAAGAGTTTAACCGTATGCAGTTTATAGAAAATGGAAAACTGTTGATAAACCGTACTAATATGTATGGAGCTTTAGAAAACAAACTGTCACTTATAGATAGCATGGGAAATATTCTAAAATCATATCCGAACTATTATAATTTTACCCCACAGGCAAATATGGTGATTATGGTAGGGGAAAGTAATGTAAATAAGAATTTTTATACTACGACGGAAGGCATATTATACAAAGGGGAATACAGTGATAGTATTTATTCCTTTGACGAAGATTATAATTTAAAACCAGCTATTCTTCTTCATCTTGGGAAATATACTGTTCCTCTTCATCTCAGGCCCGAATACTTGGCAGATCCGGATAAAATCCAGACGGAATGTAATGACTGCTATAATACATTCACCACAAAAACAGATAAATATTTTATTGTAGAATGTCGTCCACCCAATTCTAGTAATTCCCAATTAAAATTAGTCATTTGTAATAGGGTCGATCAGAAATGTGTTTATACAGATCAAGCCATTGTCAATGATATAGATAATGGGCCTGACATTATACCATCCGGTATAACTTCTGACGGGAATTATCTTTATACATGGATGAGTTGCTCTGGTTTTATAAAACTCGCAAATAAGAAGAAAAGCAGTTCTCCTTCTTTGAACGCATTTATCAAAGGAGTTGGTGAGGATGATAACCTTGTTATGATTATGATAAAATTAAAATAAAATGGAGTCAAGTGTTTTTTTTAAAAGTCAAATGTCCGAGAAAGACTATTTATATGATTTTAATACTAAGCAATTGACAATAGTGGATCCTATTGTTGAAAGTTTGTTTAATTTAGATCGGCAAGGTAAAGAGCTTTCACTATTTGCAGTTGAACATATATTGTCACAAAAGAAGTCTATTAATGCCAAAGAATTCAATTACAATAAGAAAAAATATCAATACCTTAAAGAATATGGCTTTTTTAATAGCTTATCTGACAAATGCTTATTTCCTACTTTTTCTCCAGAAGTAGTAAAAGATAGAATTTTAGAAACTTTACAAATTATCTTTGAAGTAACAGATTCCTGCAATCTCAATTGCAAATATTGTGGGTATGGAGATATGTATAATAATCATGATAGAAGAAATACAAAAGATATCGATTTGCAATCTGCCATAATATTATTAGACTTTTTTATTAAAGGCTGGAAAGAAAAAGGGATAAATTCTATAAAAAAGAATATATATATAAGTTTTTATGGTGGTGAACCTTTAAGGAATATAACCGCAATTAGAAAATTAATTTCATATATTGAGAGTCATTTTCCCAGTAATGTATCTCCTATATATTCAATAACCACTAATGGATTATTGTTGAAGAAATGTATTGATTATCTGATAGATAAGAGTTTTGATGTTTTAATAAGCTTAGATGGAAATGAATATAACAATAGTTACAGGAATACGACTCATGGGAAAAATTCTTTCAGTTCTGTATATAATACAGTAAAATGGTTACAAACCTGTTATCCTTCTTTTTTCAATAGCAATGTTGAATTTAATGCAGTATTACATAACAGAAATAATTTAAATGAATTATTGGATTTCTTTCAAAAAGAATTTAGTAAAGTGCCTTCAATTGGCACTCTTAATCCTCATGGGGTAGACCCTATAAAGAAAGATGAATTTGAAGGCATGTATAAAGCTCTTTATGATGAATTTAATTCAATAAAAAATAAGCAAGAAACAGAAGAAGCATTTTTTTTAAGGAGTGCTCTGACCGCAATAGCTAAAAAATTTACTGTAAGATTTTTAGATAATTCATTTAATGATTTCACTGAATTAATGCGAAAAGAAAAAGGTGTATACAGATATATAAATAATGGAAGCTGTATACCTTTCTCTAGAAGAATTCTGATGACTGTAAATAACAAGCTTTTCCCTTGTGAACGAATAGGTCATGATTCACCTTTAGGGTATATACAGGACGATAATATCTTTATAGATTCGAAGGCAATAAAGAGATATTCAATGTTATACAATGATGTAAAACACCTGTGTACCCAGTGTTACCAATATAAAAATTGTCCAACATGTATTTATTGTGAAATAAGAAACAATGCTTCATGTCCAAATTTTACAAATTATTCTCAAGTACAAAAAGAACTTACAGAATATATTTCCATTTTTGAAACCCATCGTAGCTTTTATAAAAAAAATGTTGAATCCGTACAAATATTATAAATATGAAAAATAAGCCTGCCTATATCTGCTTTTATCTTGAAACATATACATATATTGCTCTAAAAGGAAATGATCTTTTGGTATATAATACTATTGATGGAAAATATATAAAATGTTTCGTCGATATGAGTTGTATTAAAGTTTTTTCTTATTTTATAAATTCAAAATGTTATAGCCAATGTATCAAAAAGGCAGATATGAGCAAACAATTATGGAAAGTGATTTATAGTATAAGAAATAAATTTATGGGTAATTATTTCTCTATGAATTCCGTATCTGAAGTGTTACCTTTTTCATTTCCTTTTTCGATGGATTTTAACTTGCGAAAGGAGAATTATTCACTTCGCTCAACTTTGCAAACCGAGGTAAATTTAACTGCATATATTAATACTATTCATATCTACCCTTTAAGCTCTAAAAGCAAAAAAGGATATATAAGCATCTATTTTTATGAATATGAAGAAGAAATTATTTTAAAAGAATCAACATTGAATCAACTAGCTAGTCTTATTAAAATACAATCTGTAATACTTCAGCTTCCAGGAATAGATGCTTTGATTTCACAATTGATTACTTTTTATGGAGAGCAAGTTATTAAAAATAGAATTATAATAAATACGGATTATCGGCGTTTGCATAAAATCAATTTTCTTTCAACAGTAGGACTATGGGATTTGAAAAATCTGAATATATTTATTAATCTTACATCTAATTTTGATGAGGTGTATTTTATACAAGAAGTAGCCCAATATGCAAGAGAGGCAAATTTTAATTTTTTGTTAGAGAATGGCAGACAATATGAATTGGCAAAATCTCTCATATGTGATTATAATATAGAGAGGTATCAGTTTACAGTTAATTACAATGAAAAGAATTTATCTTTTTTTGAAAAACATGTATATTCATTTGAAAAGGATATACTAAAATATCCCATTGGTAAGTGGGATATTTTTGCTAATAGTGTCCTTAACAAAATAAATTTTGGACAACTGTTTATATTGCCTAATAATAAAGTATATAGTAATATCAACGAGCGAAGTTTAGGGTCCTTAAGTCAGAATTCGATTCAAGAATTAATTTATAAAGAAATGACCCAAAGGAATAATTGGATGAAAATACGTAATAAAAAACCATGTAGTAATTGTATTTATCAATATTTATGTCCTCCTCCTTCGAAATATGAAAGTATGATTGGAAAAATGAATTTATGCCATATTAAAGAGAGGCCAAATCATGTTAAAAGCTTGTCAAAGAAAATATGCGAAATTTAGACCTGCATTTTTTGTTACATATAAATTTGGTATTTTATTGAAAGTCGTAATATCTGTTAACCTACTTGGGTGATTTATTTTAGCTGCTTCATTTCTACGTGCAGTCGTGATGTCTTTAGAAATAAAATGTTTATTTATACCCTTTACTTTCTGCCCTAAGATGGAAGTGGAAATTTACAAATAAAAATACTACCTTTTCCAGGAATACTTTCTACGGAGATGCTGCCACCATGTGCTTCTATTATATATTTTGTGTAGGCTAGTCCTATGCCATATCCTCTTTGATGTGCCATTTGCTCTCTGGGTACTTGGAAGAATTGAGTAAATATTTTCTTTTGATATTTGGGGGCTATTCCCCAGCCGTTATCTTTTACGGTAAATATTGCTTGGGTTTCTTTTTTTGAAATTCTGATAATGATTTGTACTCCGTCATCAGAATATTTCAGAGCATTTTCCACAAGGTTTCTTATGACGTTTCTCACATATAAGGGATCTAACATAAGGTTTAACTCATTCAGCTCTGATTCCATTTTTATTTGATGAGGCTGATGGGAATGTTGCATGGAAACTTCTTGAGCAACTTCGGTTACCAAGAGTACTAGGTCTGTTTCTTCTTTTTGAAGATAAACTTTTTGCCGGTCTTTACGGGCTGTGATGAGTAGCGCTTCTATCTCGTTGACAAGTTTTTGTGCTTGCCTTTCGGTGTTTTCCACTAATTGTTGTGTGTGGATATCAGGTACTTTTTTCTTGATAAAACTCATTAATGTGATAATGCTGTTTAAAGGAGACTTTAAATCGTGAATGGTTCCGTTTACACTTGCTTCCCGTCTTTTAAACAGTTTGTCTTTCTTGTGAATGGTTATGACTAAAAAAATAACATATCCTAGAATGATAATTGTGAGTAGAATGGATTCTATTAATATTTGTAACATCTCCTGTATGAAAGAGGAAAATGGAACATTTGCTTTTACTTGAATGAATTGTAAGCCCTTGGTACCAATAGGGTAAAGCTGAGTTTTTTTTATAAATAGGTCGTTGGTTGGTAATGCTCCGATGCTTTGTTTTACAATTGTATCTTTATCGTATAGCAGGATTTGATGGCTAATATTGATATTTGCTGTATTTAATTCTTGTCGGAAAATGCTATCTAATTTTGTTAATTGGATAAATGATTTTTTTTTAATTAATCCGTCTTGTTGTAATTGTAATATGGCTTCAGCCATATTGTTACTTATATTTCTGCTAACCAATGAGTTTAAATTTATAGTATCTCCTTTTAATTGTTTACGTTCTTCTTCTGTAATTTGATTTGCATGCCGATAGATGATTCTAGGATTTTTAGGGTTTTGAGGTAAGGAATAATTGCGTAAGCTTGATTCTTTAGCAATGCTTAATGAAAGCAATTGTTGAATTGTTTGCATGGATTGTTTCATATAGGCATGATGTATTTTGTTTAACCATAATCCTTGTAAACAGAATAAAACGATAGTGATTAATATAGGTGTGTATATCAGTTTTTTCATTGTTAGATGAATTTAGAATAGGAGCAAAGGTAATCAAAAAAAAATAAATTAATTACCAAGTTATTACATAATGATTAATATTTTTCTTATGCTAACTTTTTAATTTTGTGAATTAAAAAAGGAGGTATTGATATGGAAATAGAACAGCTTTCAAATTTGCAGTTATCTTCTATAAAAGGAGGTGAGTGGATTTATATAGCAGGTGAATGGTATTGGATAGATATTGCAGGATATGATCCAGAAGAAGATATGTAAAAATGGTATTTTTCTTGAATATGTTAGTTACTGGCATATAACTTAATAACTTTTTATTATGAATAAAACATTTGTCTCATTTAAAGAGTCATTACTGCCTATTAATCAAATTAGTTTGTCTGATGATGAGATGCTTTTAGTCCGAGGAGGTAATGATGGTGGTGGAAATGATGCTGGTAGTGGTGCAGGCTGTGGCTGTGACTGTTACTCGGGGTCTGGTTGTGGTTGTCATTGTAGTTCTGGCGCAGGTTGCGGATGTAATTGTAGTTCTGGTGCTGGTTGTGGATGTAGTGGTGGAGGCGGTGGACAAGCAGGAAATGGCTGTGAAGGTCAATAATATCTGTATCATAACTGTTGATTTAATTCTATAATGGCATTAAGTAATTACTAGAGGAGGATATCTATAAGTAAGTTAGTTTATAGATATCTTCTTTTATTTGGGTTATCTTTAAATATATAATCTATGAAAGCAAGTAAATATAACATATATGTAAAAAAGAAACATGGTGTGATTTGTTTTAACACATTTCATGATATCTATTCTTTTATGTCAGCTGAATTGTACGAGTTAATTCAAGCAGAAGAATATGATAAGATTAGTGATAGGCAAAAAAAATATTTGTTTAAGAGTGGTTTTTTGATTGAGCAGGATGATGAACTTGCTTTATTGAAAAATGAACATAGTAAGGCGGTTGGTATAAATGGAACGTATGAATTGACACTATTGCCTTCTTTAGATTGTAATTTACGTTGTTGGTATTGTTTTGAGAAACATATTAAGAATAGTCATTTAAATGTGATAACTCAAAACTTGATATTAAACTATGTAGATAGTATATTGTGCCGTGATGATATTAAATTTCTAAATCTTGAATTGTTTGGTGGTGAGCCATTATTGTATTTTAAGAAAGAATTATATCCATTGCTAAAACAGATAAAATGTAAAGCGGAAGAGCATAATAAAGGAGTACATTTCTTTTTTGTAACTAATGCAACTTGTATTCATTCAGAGCATCTTTCTCTTTTTGAAGATTTACATGCAAGTTTTCAAATCTCAATAGACGGATATAAAGAAAAACATAATTCGATAAAAAGATATTTTAATACGTCAGAAGGTACGTATGATAAAGTTATAGAAGTTATTCATCAGTTAGCCAATAATTATGATACCTATATAAATTTGAGAATCAATTATGATAATGATACATTAAATCATATTGAAGAGGTTATAAAAGATATTATTGATATCGATAGAAGAAAAATAGGTATACACAAAGTTATTCATGTAAATCTGGTAAAGTTGACCAGGCTATTATCTCATATAATGGAGATGTATATAAATGTAGTGGTAGAGATTTTACCAATGAATTGCGAGAAGGAGTTTTGCAGGATAATGGCTGTATCAAGTGGGATAACCTAAAGTTGGAGAAAAGATTATCGCAAACAACGTATGATAATGAGTACTGTATATCATGTAAATTATTACCTTTGTGTTGGGGACCTTGCAATCAAAAATTGTTAGAAACTCCAGGGAATATTCTAAGGTATTGCCAATTGAGGAATATGGAATTGAGTCTGGATGAATATGTGGAGTATCGATTTAATAACGAACTACTTAAAATGAATATGTATGAAAGCACGCCTTGACAAACTAATCATATTGATAGCAGTCTGTTGTTGCCCGTTGGTTGTTTTCTCCCAATACACCTTGTCAGGGACAGTAAAGAATGATAAATCTTTGGTGATGCCTGAAACGGTTGTGACCTTGCAACAGGCCGATTCATTGGTAGGCATGACACTGGTAGATTCGAAAGGGAGATATAAATTTACTGATTTGCACAAAGGGAAATACACTTTAAGCTTGTCGTGCCCCGAGTATCAGCCGATAGAGGAAACCTTTGATTTGACAGGTGATAAAAGGATAGTCTATGTGATTTATCCGGTGAAAAACATACAGTTGAAAGAAGTTTCTATTGTTGCCGACAAAAGTCATCTGATCTCTCATACGGCAAATAGTGATATCTTTTATTTGTCGGCAGAAGCCAGGAAAAAACAGAATCCTTATGAGGCATTGAGAGAAATTCCCAAATTGGTGGTGAATGAATCGGATCGTTCTATAAAGATGGTGGATGGGGCTATTCCTTTAATCTTGATAAATGGACATAAGGTCAATTCGGGCATTAATAGCATTGACCCGAAAGAGGTGGAGGCGGTGGAGGTGATCAATAACCCTTCTGCACGCTACCTGAAAGACGGGGTACAATGTGTGGTCAATATTAAGATGAAACAGAAAACTGCCGCTTATCAGACATACAATATGAATACACGCCACATGATTCCGGTTTTGTTTGGGTATACGGGAGGTTATTATGAATTAGGCAACAGCAAGGCGTCTTTAAGCCTGAATGCTTCTCATTTCTATTTTCATCATGATGATTCGGAGTGGAATACGATACAACAGAATACGGGGTATGAGAAAACCGCTGTCAGTAAAAAACGTTCTAATATAAGTAATCCTTATGTGGCTTTGAACGGTGACTGGATTTGTTCGCCCAAAGATTATCTGGCTATGAGTGCCATCTATTACCATTATTCTTCTAAAAGTGAAGAGGAGGGTGGGGGAATTCTGACCCAAAATAAAGAGAGAGAAGCATATAAATCTTTTGTGGATAATAAATCAACCAGTTATGTAGGAAGTTTTAACTTGTATCATAAGCATACCTTTCATAAAAGTAAAACATTGGAAACGACTCTGCATCTGAACATGAATGGGAATGATATGAAAGGGATTAGAAAAGAGGAATATCCATCCTTGGAGTATAGAAATCAATATGATTTTGACAACTTTCGCTGGTCCGGAGGATTGGAACTGGATTATTCTTTTGATTGGCTCGGCCAGAATTTTGATTTCGGAAGTTATACTCGTTTTTTGAAAGACCGTATTAAACAGATTAGTGCGGGATATCCTACTTTCTATCATAGGGAATGGAGTGAATATGCTTATGTTTCGATGAATGGAAATATCAAGAGCAGTTTTTTTTATATGCTTTCGTTAGGTACGGATCTTATTTTCAAGAAAGCAGGTGAAGTGAAACACGATTATAGCAAATTGACTGCTGCTGTATCAGGAACTTATAAATTTAATGGCATACACTCTGTACGTTTGAATTATAATCTTTCCAATCTGTCTCCTGAGGTAATGTATCTGAATCCCTACAACACTTCTACCGACAGTTTGGAAGTGACTCGGGGAAATCCTTTTTTAATGCCTGCCCGGAATCATATTTTTAGATTTTGCTATATGTATAATCAGCATGGATTTTATGTGGAACCTTTTGTGAAATACAGGTTGTCGGTAGACCGGATTGTGCCGATAGGGTATACAGAGGACAATATATATACGCAGACATATAAAAACACGGATACTTTCCGGCAACTGGATGCCGGTATCAATATGAACTATAATAATCAAAAATGGGGAGGTGTAGGTGGAAATATAGGGTATGATACTCATTTCTATACTCATCAGCATGGAAAGGGCTCTCTTTATGTTAATCTTAATACGTATGGACATTATAAAAGATTGTCATGGAATCTTTATGGGAATTATCGGCCTTTCAGCTATGGTGTGAATAACAAACGGAAACATTATGGGTCTGAATCGGAACTGACGGTAACTTGGCGTGTGAACAAACATTTGGGAATTACTGGAAATATGAGGTATTTGTTGGGCACTTTGGGGTATGATTCCACTACGCACGAAGGAACTTATTACAATTTCTCATCCGGCAGGATGAAGGACCGAAGTTTCTGCTTTTCATTAGGATTCAATTATTATATGCAAGGAAAGAATTTCAAATATAGGAATAAGAAGAGTTTGCAGAGTACGGAGCAGGGGATAAAGTTGTGAAATAATTTTTGTTTGATATGTTGCAGGCACGGGATGCGTATGATATTAGAATCGCGGAAACGTTTACGAAGAGCGCATGAGGAATGCGCGAAACTTGAGAGTGTCATCTGATGTTGCTCGAATATCTCCTTGATAGTCCAGAAAGAAGAGAAGGAGAAGACACCCAATAAAGAGGAAATCAGGATGTCACTGATAAGCACAGTCCCTATAATGCCTGCTATGCCCAGTACCAAAAATATCCACCAGCACCGTGTACCCCAATAATATTCGGCCTTGACCACGATGGGGTGGAAAAGACCGATTATTAAAAAGGTACAAATGCCGATGGCAATACCGCCTAAATGGTATTCATTCAGCCATTCCATTCTTTCTTAGCTTTGAATGGGTATTTCTTTTTTGATGCTCTGCTCCAGAGAGATCAGGGTCTCGGTAGCCGTAACGCCGGGAATTTCCTGAATCTTTGAGTTCAGCAAGTCCATCAAATGCTCGTTATCGCGTGAATAAAGTTTGGTCAGCATGGTATAGGGACCTGTAGTGAAGTGGCATTCCACAATTTCGGGAATCTTCTTCAGTTCTGCCACTACGTTTTTGTACATGGAACCTTTTTCCAGCTTGATTCCTACGTATGTACAGGTTCTA
>QWCY01004748.1_pt1 | contig 13677 bp, 13 predicted proteins | sample 1972631 | NCBI WGS metagenome assembly QWCY01 (sample SAMN09866696, study PRJNA288562) | Human gut metagenome isolate pre1_stool, whole genome shotgun sequencing... | isolation source: gut | host: Homo sapiens | place: USA: California
GCGCAAAATATTATGTGAGGTGTTTTTATGAAAAAATCCCTTATTTCAAGTCATTTCGCCCACCACCGCCCTCGTGACAAACTCGTCACATATTACCTGACCTGCTTTGACCTCGATGTCCAGCGGCAGAACATGGCGCAGGAAGAAGCGCCTCACATGGAGATGGGAGGCATGGTATGAGCATGGGAACGGCTTGTGCCAGAGGGCCTCCCATCATGTCAGAGCATTACAAATCTTTCCGTTGACTTACGGATGGTTGTGTGGTAGTTGTTTGTGCTACCCAAAACACAGAAAGGAGAAACGCACATGAAAAAGAAGATCCTGACCCTGATGATGGGGACGCTCCTGCTGCTCACGGCCTGTGGGCAGACAAGGGACAGCTCCGCATCGACGATGCTGCCGGTGGCGGCGGTGCAGAGCGCGGCACAGGCCATCGCGCCTGTGGAGGACAAGGCGCAGGAAAATACGGAGAGCCTGCCTGCTGAAGAGACTATCGAGGAAACCAAGGGCGCAGGTGATGAGGAGACTTCGAAACCTGCTGATAGTGAGGAGACACCTTCCGGCAAAGCAGAGGAAGATGCGCCCAAACCCACTGGCGAGGAGCAGCCGGACGTGCCGGAGCAGCCCTCTGCACCCGAACAGCCGGTGACACCTGCGCCGCAGCCGGAACCCGCACCTACTGAACCCGAGCCTGTGCCTGCGCCGGTACAGGAACTGGAGCCTGCACCCGCCCCTGAACCCGAGCCGGAGTACGAACCGGCAGACCGCTGGGCGGCTGTTGAGGAGGTCAACGCCTACGCTGCCGCACAGTACGGTGTCGCTACGGACGGTAGCCTGACGCTGAGCAACAGCGCCTACCGCTTCCCTGCATCGGTGTCGGCAGATGCCTCGCAGGAGACACTGGAGGCCAAGGCGCGAGACATGGTGGACTACACCTTCCAACAGCTCATGATGCAGGCGGGTGTGGACACGCTGGCCGATGCGGGCATTCACTGCAGCGTCTGCATCGTGGAGGATGGCGCAAGTCTGCTCATCTATGTCCTATACGCCGGTTAAGAAAAAGACAATATGCGAAGACCTCTCTGGAAACAGAGAGGTCTTATCTTTTGTAAAGGAGGAAGCCATTTGAAAGTATTCAAACATATGACGGCCCTTGTGCTGGCACTGGTCATGGCGGCAGCACTGGCGGTGACCGCCTATGCCGCCACCGTGACTGTCAAATATAGAGAGTTCGTGTATTCAGGTCAGATCACCTTCCGGCAGTATGATTACAGCCAAAGCACATCCCCGACTGTTGTCAACATGACCATCTCGGCTACCAGCAGTCTCGGCAGCGGCAGCGCTTTGTACCACGTCAAGTACGCCAACGGAACGGTGGCGTACTGCATCCAGCCCGGCGTCCATTCCGATGACAGCAGCAGCTATGTCCAGGGCAGCAGCGGGTATTGGTACAACCTGCCTGCATCTGTGCAGAGCGCCATCGCGCTGGCACTGGCCTGCGGCTATCCCAGCGCTGACTACGGAACGGCGTCCGGCGACCGCAACAGCAGCGCTATTATCAACGCGGAGAAATGGGCGGCAACACAGGCCATCATCTGGGAGCTTATCTGCGAATATCGCAGCGCCTATACCTACGATGACTGGGGTTACAGTCCGTTCTATGACTGCGTGGATACCAGCCGGTATCCCACATTTGAACTATGGTACGATGAGATCGCGGCGGCGATGCAGTCAGCCAACGAGATCCCCAGCTTTGCCGCATACGCCGAACTCTGGGCCGATGTGATCGAACTGAAGAAGAACGCAGCGGGCAGCTACACGGCCAGCGTCACGGATACCAACGGCGTGTTGAGCGCCTACAACTTTACCGCCAACAGCGGTAACGGTGTCACCTTCACGCGAAAGGGCAACACCCTGACTATCACGGCCACGGCTGCAGCGGCCAAGAATTTGCTCGGTGAGAAAACGTATTCCGCCACCGGCAGCGCCTTTGAGATGGATCCGGATGAGGCGGTGTTGTGCTGGTATGACCGGACGGGCCGCTATCAGGCGATGGCCAGCTACACCGGCGTCGGGCGTGACCCTGTGCGGGTGTATATCAAGATCAGGGCCGTGGAAGAAAATGGAAGTCTGACCATCAATAAGGTCGATGCGGAAACAGGCAAGGCTCTGGCGGGTGTGACCTACCGACTATACGACAGCGCAGGGAAAAAGGTGACGGATGTTACCACCGGCGCGGATGGCAAAGCGGTGTTCAAGGATCTGCCGCAAGGCAAATACAGTTATCAGGAGATCAGCGCGCCCAGCGGCTACGTGGTGGACAACACCAAATATCAGATCACCATCACAGCCACGGCACTGAACATTACGCAAAAGAGAATCAACACACCTGTCAAGGCCAGCATTGAAATCGTCAAGGTGGACACTGATAACAAGACCCCACTGCAAGGAGCGGGCTTCCGTCTGTATGATGCTTCTGGTAAACAGGTCGCGGAGGGCTACACAGATGCCAACGGAAAGCTGACATTCTCCGGTCTGCGACTGGGCAGCTATACCTACAAGGAATTCAAAGCACCGGACGGATATGTTTTGGATACCACGGCGTACTCCGCTGTGCTGAATAAAAACGGGCAAGTGCTGAAAGTTTCCCGCGAAAATGCGCCGGTCAAGGGGAGCATCGAAATTCTGAAGGTAGATGCCGATACCAAGCAGCCGTTGGCCGGTGTGGTGTATCGGCTTTTTGACGTCAATGGCAGCAAAATCGCGGACGGTACGACCGATGCCAACGGCAAGGTGACATTCTCGGGGCTGAGACTCGGCAAATACTTCTATCAGGAGGTCAGTACCGTGGATGGCTATGTGCTGGATGAAACCAAATATGATTTCAGCCTGACCACTGCGAACCTCAACATCCAAGTCACACGCGAGAACGTACCTGCCAAGGGCAGCATCACCGTCCGCAAGGTGGATGCGACAGGCGCACCTCTTGCTGGGGCGGAGCTGCTGTTGGAGACTTCCGCAGACGGGAAGACGTGGACGGAGGTGGGCAGAATCACCACCGACAGTACAGGCGTCGCCAAGTGGGAAAATCTTAAAACCGGTGTGCAGTACCGTGTGACGGAGACCAAAGCCCCAGCAGGGTACACGCTGCTGACTGAGCCGCTGTTCGCCGGAGTATTGGACAGCAGCAACCGCGATGTCACCATCACCGCCTGCAACAATGCAGGATTTGCCCTACCGTTTACGGGCGGCACGGGATTTACAACCTATTTCCTGCTTGCAGCACTCATGCTTTGCATGGGTGTTTATTTTTGCAAAAAAATCGAAATGAAGGAGAACACCAAATGAAAAAGATCCATCGTGTATTGGCCATGCTCATGGCCGCTATTATGGCATTGAGCCTCATCACCACAGCGTTCGCAGAGCCGATCATCGACACCAGCAGGAAAGCATCCCTTTCTGTCTACAAGTACGACATCACCAAGGCCAGCAACGACGGTGCGTGGGATGTGGAGTCCTATGTTTCCACCGGTCTGCACGATGATGCCGTCGTGGACAAGCTGAGCAAGTACGCCATTCAGGGCGTGGAGTTCACCTACCTCCGCGTGGCTGACATCACCATGAGCAATGAAGCGGTAGACGGTCAGCGGCAGGTGGGTGTGCTGTATGGCTTTGATGGCTCTGAACGCTCCAATGCTGTGCTGTCCGCCATCGGCCTGACTGCCGCAGACGCTCACAAGACTGAGGGCGGTATCAACTACTTCACCAGCGACAACCTGAACAACAAGCTGGCCGCAGCTCTCGCAGCCAACGCTACGAATGTGAAGAACGCTCTGGAAACCGCCGTGAAGAACGGCGGTGTGGCTATGCCCGAAACGGATGCTTCCGGCCACACCTCCGCATCCGACATGGAGCTCGGGCTTTATCTGGTAGTGGAAACCCGCGTCCCCGAAATGGTCACCAGCACTTGCAATCCTTTCTTTGTGAGCCTGCCTATGACCACCATTGACGGCGCGGCGTGGGATTACGATGTGACCGTCTACCCCAAGAATCAGACCGGCAATCCTGACCTTGAAAAGACCGTGCGCGAGGACAAAAACTCCACCGGCAAGAATACCGGCAGCCTGACCGACATCAAGGATGGTTACGCCCATACCGCTACCGCTTCCGTGGGCGACACCGTGGACTACCAGATCATCAGCACCCTGCCCACCATCACCTCCAAGGCGTCTGCTCTGAGCGAGTACACTTATGTGGACACGCTGAGCAAGGGCATCAAGTACAACAAGAACGATGTGGTCATTGAGTTCTTTAAGGACGCTGGCTGCACCGACAAGATCGCCACCTGGGCCGAGAACTCCGGCAAATTTACCGTGGGTTACGATGATACCGCCAACACCATGACCATCTGCATGATCGAATCCGGTCTGAGCGAGATCAACGAATCTGAGAGCGTTTATACCGACAGCGTCAAGCGTGGCTACAGCGACTGCACCATGCGTATCTCCTACGCTGCCACCCTGACCGCCGACACCAAGATGGGTGATAACGACAATCCAAACGAGGTCGTGCTGACTTGGAAGCGCACCAACACGACCTACTTTGATACCCTCAAGGACTGCTGCCATGTGTACACCTACGGCATCGACGTTCTCAAGCAGTTCAGCGATAACGGCGGCAACCTGCGGAACGTGAAGTTCCGGCTGCACAACGATACTGACGACTGCTATATCATCGCGGAGCAGAAGGACGGCGTGTACTACGCCAAGGGCTTTGCTTCCAAGAAGTCCGATGCTACCACCTTTGTTCCCAACGGCAGCGGCCACATCGTGGTCAAGGGACTGGAGGACGATGCGTATAGCCTGACCGAAATTGCCACCGACAAGGGCTATGTGCTGCTGAAGGAAGCGGTCAAAATCGCTATCAAGACCGCTGAGAACGGTCAGTGCGAGAAGTGCGGCACCAAGCTGCTGACCGCCTCCGCCACCGTCAACGGCAAGGATGTCACCATGAGCGACGGCAACGCCATTGTGCCGCTGACTGTGGTCAACAACCCCGGCTTCGACCTGCCCAAAACCGGCGGCTACGGCGTTTGGATGTATACGGTGGGCGGCGTTCTGTTGCTGGGCGCAGCGGCGTTTATCGTGATCCGCAGCCGTAAGCACAAGAACGAGCGGTGAAACGCTGGTTACTGGCGGCGGCTTGCGGCGTTGCGGCGTTGGGGCTGATGCTTTACCCATTGGTGGGAGAGCTGGTAAGTGAGAAATATCATTCAGACGTTGAAACCACATATACCGCCGCCATTGAGGATACCGATGCCGCTGAACTGACCGCCCAGCGGGAAGCGGCAGAGCAGTACAACGCCATGCTGTCCGGCACGGCAAGTATTTCTGAGGGAGAGGCTTCGGCCTCTCCCTTGCCGTATGCGGAACAGCTCACAGTGGGCGGTGTTATGTGCTACATCGATATTCCCAAAATCAACGTGTATCTGCCGGTGCAGCACGGCACGGACGCGGACACGCTGGAAAAGTCAGTTGGCCATGTGGTAGGGACTTCCCTGCCAGTGGGCGGCAGCAGCACCCACGCGGTACTGTCGGCCCACAGCGGCATGGCGAGTTCCAAGCTGTTTTCGGACATCGACCAGCTTGCAGAGGGCGATGTGTTCTACATCCATGTATCCGGCAACTGGATCACATCAGCAGATGAGCCTCCGTAAGAAAGAGGACAGCGATGCGGAGAACGCGCCATGACCACCTGCACGGGAGTTTCCCGTGTCAATGCAGGTCCCGAATTGGAAGGTGCCCAGCGATACCCGTTCATCCAAAAGCAGCCGTGGCAGGCTGTCTCGCCATGACCTCATCTGCCTACAATGGTACTTCTGCATAGCGATACTTTCAAAACATCGGTGCAGCTCGGAGCGATCCTCGGAGGGGTGCGATTCCCATGTGCGGCGCCAGCCGCAGACCAGTTGACCGCCCAGCAGTCCGGGAAGTAGTGTCGAATAGGACTGAACAAATGATGGAAACGGCAGGGGCCGCTCCAACACGCCTTGGAGCGGCCCCGCCATAATGCTTTTGCCTGATGGCAGAAACGCGGGTGCTGCGTTTTCTCTCCCCCTCACATACCTACTACCCCCCAAAAAAATTCCCCCTTTCCGCAGCACCTGTGTTTGTGCCATCAGAAAACGTACAAAAAGGAGAAAATCATGCAGGATAAGAATGTTGATTTTTGCGGCATCCTGAACCTTTTGACCGCACTGAAGCGAGCCGGTTTTCCCAAGACTGAGCTGGAGCAGGTCGCTGCGCGCATCGCGGTGCAGACCGGCGCAACGATCCCTATTTCTTTCTGAATTTCTTTGCAAAAAGCAGTAGCTTTACAGTAGTGGTTGTGGTATGTTGTGTTGCTACAAGGAGGAGGTGAGCGGCCACGGAAGAAAAAAGCATCAACGGAAACCTTGCCCTGAACGGCAAAGAGCGGCGGGTCATCAGGATCGAAGCCAACCATGAGCGGGATGCCCAAAAGCTGCGGGTGGCCGCCTACTGCCGGGTCAGCTCCTCCTCGGAGGACCAGCTCAACTCCTTTGCGGCCCAGAACATCCACTATACGCAGTACATCACCGAGCATGAGAACTGGCGACTGGTGGACATCTACGCCGACGAGGGCATCACCGGCACCTCCGTGGAGAAGCGAGAGGATTTTAAGCGGATGCTGGCCGACAGCGGACGCGGACTCATTGACCGCATCCTGGTCAAGTCCATCTCCCGCTTTGCCCGCAACACGGCGGAGTGCCTGGAGGCCATCCGACAGTTCCGAGCCAATGGCACGACCATCTTCTTCGAGAAAGAGAACATCGATACTGCACGGATGTCCTCTGAACTGATGACAGCCTTACACGCAGCCTTCTCCCAGAGCGAGAGCGAGTCCATCTCCGGCAATATGCGCTGGAGCTACCAAAAGCGGATGGAGCGCGGAGAATACAATCCTCAGTCGGCAGGCTTTGGATATTGCCTGAAAGATGGAAAACTTGCGATAGTACCCGAAGAAGCAAAAATAGTGCGGTTTGTATTTGAAAGCTATTTGTCAGGCGCCAGCCGTAGAGCGATAGTGAAGCAGCTCAATACAACGACGGGAGGTAAGCTGTGGTACGAAAGTGCTATTTCCTATATCCTTACGAATGAATGCTATATGGGCGATACTATGCTGCAAAAAACGTACTCGACAGGCCCACTTCCGGTAAAGCGGCATCGGAATAAAGGACAGCGAACACAATATTACATAGCTGATACACATCCCGCAATTATCTCTAAACATGATTTTGAGAAAGTGCAGACACTTCTTGGAACAAAAAAGGCGCAGTACACAAAGGCGCAGCAGAAAAGCAGATTCCCGTTTGCAAAAAAGCTGTGTTGTCGTGAATGTGGGAGTACACTACGGAGAAAAGACCAGAAGGGAAGTGCCTACTGGTGTTGTATGACGCACGATGCAGATAAGAATGAGTGTGCGCTGCCGCCTATCCCCGAAACTCAGATTCAGCAAGCATTCCTTCGCCTGTATTACAATCTCAAGCACCAGGGCAGCCGCATTCTGCCTGACCTTATCACCAACCTCCAGTCCATCCGTGAACGGAAGTTTCTCTGGAGCGTGGACGTCATTGAACTGAACAAACAAATAGCAGAACTTACCAGTCAGAATCAACTGCTGGCCACCCTGAGAGAAAGCGGCTGTGTTGATTCTGACATTTTCATATCCAAGAGTAATAAGCTGACCGAACAGCTTCGCGCCGCCAAGCAAGCCAAGAGCAGGCTCCTCAACCAAGACGGTGACGATGCCATCCCTTGCACCCAGGAGCTCATCACCATTCTCAAAAGAGGGCCTGAAACGCTGCACGACTTTGACGGGGAGCTGTTCGGTCAGCTTATTGACAAGGTCATTATCGAGAGCAACACCAGCCTGCGGTTCCGCCTGAAAAACGGGCTGGAGCTGCGGGAGAGCATAGAAAGGACGGTGCGGTAATGGGCAACAGAAAACCGCCCTTCGGGTACAAGATGGTCATGGGCGAGATAGTCGTCCATCCGCAGGAGGCACAGGCGGTGCAAGGCATCTATGCGCGCTATCTGGCCGGGGCATCCTTCAACGACATCACCGACCATCTGAAAGAAAAAGGGCCACCCTACGACGCGGACAAGCCCTGGAACAAGAATATGGTGGCCCGTATTCTGGAGGACAACCGCTACGCCGGTGCGGAACGATTTCCGGCCATCCTCTCCCCGGAGCAGCTACAGGAAGCCGCCCAGCGCCGGTCAGAGCGTAAGCCTGCGGTGCAGATAACTGAAGCGCAAAAGGCCCTGCGTCGCCTGTGCAACGGCAGACCCAGCGCGGCAGTGGAGTCGCAGGTATTGTCCCTTCTGAACTGCCTTGCGGCAGCACCGGAACAGATCAAGCCACAGCCGCAGACGGTCAACCGTGGTGAGCTGGCTGAAATGGAGCGACGATTCTCGGCAGCGCTTACCACCAGTCCGGTGGATGAGGACGGTGCTAAGGAGATCGCCCTGCGGCTGGCAGGGATGCAATATAGCGCCATCGGCAGCAGCGAGTACGAAAGCCAGCGCTTACGGCATCTATTCACCGATGCCGTACCGATGGCAGAGATCGACGCCGAATTGCTGAAAAGTACCGTATCACAGGTCTATGTCAAAAAGGGGCAGGCCAGCCTGTTACTAAAAAACGGCCAGATCATCGAGAGGAGCGCATGACCGTGGGAGAGAACAAGCCGAAGGTGATCGTGATACCCGCCGCGCCAAAGAACACCGGAACTGCCGAGCAGCGGCAGCTTCGGGTGGCGGCCTACTGCCGGGTATCCACCAAAGAGGAGGATCAACTCAACAGCTACGAGGCGCAGAAAAACTACTACACCGATAAGATCATGGAGAATAAGTCGTGGACGATGGCCGACATCTTTGCGGATGAGGGCATCACAGGCACTTCGGCCAAGAAGCGGGCAGACTTTATGCGGATGATGAAATGGTGCAAGCAAGGCAAGATCGACTTGATCCTCACCAAGTCCGTCTCCCGCTTCGCCCGCAACACGGTGGACTGCCTCAACTACGTCCGAATGCTGAAAGCGCAGGGCATTGCAGTTTACTTTGAAAAAGAAAACATCAATTCTATGGACGAGTCCACAGAACTGATGCTGACCATGATGGGAGCTTTCGCCCAGGCGGAGAGTGAGTCCATATCTGGCAATATTCAAGCAGGCAAGCGCTACGCCATGCAGCGGGGTGAAGCCACCATTAACTACTACAGTCTGTACGCCTATGAGAAAGGACCGGATGGTAATCCGCAGATCATTCCAGAACAGGCAGAGATCGTCCGAGAGATTTACCAGAAGTACCTCCACGGTGACAGTCTTAACATGATTCGCAAAGACCTGGAGGAACGCCACATTCCAAACGCCCGCGGTGGTGCAACATGGACACATACCGCAGTGCGCGGCATCCTCTCCAATGAGAAATATGTGGGTGATGTCCTGATGCAGAAAACCTTCCAGCAGGATTGCATCAGCCGCAAAACCATCCGCAACACAGGGCAGCGCACCATGTATCTGGTGCCGGATCATCACGAAGCCATCATAGACCGCAAAACATATAATGCGGTTCAGACGGAGCTGGCGCGGCGCAACGCGCTGAAGGGAAATACGCAGAAAAGCACCCCCAGCGGCAGAAGCTGCTATACACCGAAATATGCCCTGTCAGATCGGCTCATTTGCGGCGAATGCGGCACACTGTATCGCCGCTGCACATGGGTAAACCGGGGAAAGAAGCACATTGTCTGGCGCTGTATCAGCCGCTCTGATTACGGCAAGAAATACTGCCATGATTGCCCTCTGTGGATGAGCAGCAGCTCCAGCAAGCCATCCTGCGGGCGATCAACAGCATAATGTCTGAGAAGCCTGCACTGGTACGGCAAGTTACGGAAAATCTACAGGTGTTGATACATCCCAGCCGAAGCGGAGAACTTACCATCGCAGATATCGACCACCAATTGGAAACTCTGGCACGGGAGTTTGATGCCACCTTCGCAACTGCGGCCATAGGTAACGCTGCAGACTATAGCGAACGATTCAAGATGATCCTTACCCAGCAAACGGAGCTGAAGGCCAAGCGTGTCGAACTGGAACGACAGCAAGCAGAAGATGCGGAACTGAACAGCCACATGGAGGAGGCCGCCGATATAATGGGGCAAGCTGGTACCGCTATCACGGAATGGAACGAACGCAACATTCGAGATCTTGTGGAATCGGTCAGGATACTCTCCAAGGAAAAAATACTGGTGCGGCTGAAAAGCGGGATCGAGAAAACCGAAAAGTTGCAAAGTTAGGGGGGACACACTGGATAAATTCTACACCTCATAAATCCAATTGCTATATGTAGTTCCGAGAAAAACCAAATTAGGGGTTCCAATATTGTTAAAAATGGTTATAATAAAGATGTTATAGTTATGTATTCCCTTTGTACAAATCACGGGATTTATGATAAGCAATCACAACAGTGAAAATACGATTTTAGAGGTAACTGTTATGGAGTTCAAAAGAGTAGTCATTCAAAACTTCAAAGGTATAGAGAACATGGAATTAACATTTTTCCCTGGAGTTAATCTCATCTTGGGTGAAAATGGTGTGGGAAAAACGTCCGTTTTGGAGGCTATGACTATTGCATTTGGGGACTTTTTTAACGGAATTGCGGGAGTCAATAAAAGGGGAATTTTGCATGAGGATATTCACTTTCGAACTAGCCTAACTGGGGATGCTTCGACGAAGATTGAGTATTGTACTCCTACCACAGTTCGGTCTGAAATCCATCTCGATAAAGCGACTGTCACTGGTGAAGTCACACGCAGAGATGAAACGAGTCAATCAAGAACAAAGTATCTTGGAAAAGAATGCGCTTTATATGCAAGAAAAATTTGTAATGATATGCATTCGATTTTACCATTACTCTGTTATTTTAGTACTTCTCGAATGGCTCAGTCCAAACGAGAAGATTTTGGCACTGCAAGTAAAAACAAGCTTAATGATCGTCGAAGTGGCTATATTGGTTGTATCGAAAACAATTTGGATCGAAAGGCATTAGAGGCATGGTGCCTTAAAATGGAGCAGGCTGAATTCAAAAAGAAAGGCCAGGTGCAGGAGTATTCAGTATTTAAAGCAATCGTCTCCACCTTTATGAAGAACATGAATGAGTTGGATATAACACCTACTATCTCGTATTCGGATGTTTTTGATGATATGGTCTACGAAGAAAAGGAGACTATTACTCCCATTAAATATCTCAGTGCAGGCTACCAGTCTTTACTATGGATTATTATGATGATGGCATTTCGTATATGTCAACTGAATCCAACTATTACAGACTATCAAGCTATTCCAGGAATTGTGCTCATCGATGAAATCGACATGCACTTGCATCCTCGGTGGCAGTGGCGAATTGTTGATGCCCTGAAAGAAACATTTCCTAACGTGCAATTTATCCTTGCTACCCACGCTCCCATTATTATATCTTCCTGCAAAGAAGCGCATCTAATTCAGATTGATGATGATCACACTGCCCAGTATCTGCCATCAGCCTATGCATTCTCCATTGATGATGTTGCAGAACTCACACAGGGAAGTTCGGGAATTCCTATTAAGCTAAAAAGACTTTCGAGAGCTTTCGAACGTGCATTTTTCCATGGCGATAAGGAGAGCGCTACTGACATTTATGAAAAAATGCTGGAGCAATTTGGAGAAAGTAATACTGAAGTTGATTTGGCAAAACGGCGTCTTAGTATACTATAGGAGCTATTTAAAATGCTATATATAGAGAAAAACGAATGTCCTGGTGAAGTTGCAGACGATATTCAGGCAATTAAAGAAACGGATGCTTGGAAGAATACTCCAGAACCGCTCAATCAAGTTTTGCCTGAAGAAAGAAGCAAAACAACAAGAGAGCTGCGCAACTTTTTTGACCAGCTTAAAAAAGATAAAATTCGAGAGGCTCTTCTTATTGAACAGCACTATTTGTGCGCATACTGCATGAGTTCAATTGAAAACAATCCTTTACACACAACCATTGAACATTGGTTGCCGCTCAGTAAGAGCAAAGAGACTGCATTGGATTACCAAAACTTTCTAGCCACTTGTAAAGGGGGCAGTGATATTGATGCTTCTGCATTAAAAGGTACACGCTTGCTTTGTTGTGACGCTAATAAGGGAGATAATGATGCTCTGACTTTAGACCCCCGAAATAAAGAGATGCTTTCGGGGATTACATATCTAAGTGATGGAATAATGGAATATCAAGATACGCCACCATTTGATTGTTTCGCCATACAAAATGATATTGATAAAATATTGCGTTTGAACGGGAAAATAGATAGCGAGCATATTTGCAGGCAGGATACCTCAACACAGTTGGTTAAGCATAGAAAAGATGTCTTTCAGAATACAGAGCAAATCTGTATAGATTGTTTGACACGCGGAATCCTTACTGTTGAATGGCTTGACAGCAAAATTCAAGAATGCCTTAGTCGAGAACGGAGAGAGGATTTCGCTGGTGTTGCAATTTTTGTGTATAAAACATACTTAAATCGTCTGCAAGAACGGAGGCATCTACAAGAAGGCTAAATGAGCAACCTTACTGCTAGCTGGTGGACGATGCAGCGCCACTATTGAAGTGACCTTAAGCCAAAACCCAAATCCAGGAGCGCAGTTGAAGTATACGAAAAAATCGTACAGTTGAGAATAACTGCACCTGATGACAAGCATATACTCATTTTCACTAAACCCGCTGTTTTCTTAAAGGGTTTTGTGATATAATGTATTCAACCAGCGAAAGGGATGAGACCGTGGAACGAGTATATGCGTTTACAGATGAGTACGGTGCATTTGGATGGGATATAGATAATCCTTCTGTGTCCACCCATTTCATAATCACCGCAGTCATTGTGAAAGAGTCAGATTTGAGTGCCTTTACGCAAAAAACAGGTGAGCTTCGGAGAAAGCATTTTCAAACCGGTGAAATTAAGTCGAGTAAAGTGGGAAAAAACAATGATCGGCGCCTGCAAATCCTGTCAGACTTACAAGACATCCCGTTCAACTTTTTTTCGGTCTGTATAGATAAGAAGAAATGCTTAGAAAACATGAGTGCAAAAGGTTTGCAATATAAGAAAACATTTTATAAATTCATGAACAATATAGTTCACCGAGAGCTACGACGAGCATTTGAGAAAATAACTGTCGTAGCCGATGAAATAGGCAGTAGCGACTATATGCATAGCTTTTGCGAATATGTAAATAAGCAGCAAGATATGCCGAATCTATTTGGTGATGCGGAGTTCAGGTTTGAAAACAGCAAAGGAAATATCGGAATTCAATTAGCAGACTTAATTAGCGGGACTCTTTCGTATGTTTTTGATAGACACAAACGGGCGGATGATACACCCGCCTATTTGGAGATTCTTAAGGAAAAAACCATACGCATTGAAATGTATCCTAAGACTTACGACACTTACATATTGGAGAATAGTGCAATAGCTGAAGACTATGATTAGCGCCTATTAGGAAAACACACTGTCAAAGGGGTTCGTAGCGGGGGTTAGCCCGCTACTGTGGTATCTTCCGTAGTGTTGATTTCAATGTAC
>QWCY01004755.1_pt1 | contig 13659 bp, 10 predicted proteins | sample 1972631 | NCBI WGS metagenome assembly QWCY01 (sample SAMN09866696, study PRJNA288562) | Human gut metagenome isolate pre1_stool, whole genome shotgun sequencing... | isolation source: gut | host: Homo sapiens | place: USA: California
TATTTTTGACCGTTTTTACCGTACCGATGTTTCCAGAAATTCTTCCAAGGGAGGAAGCGGTATCGGACTTTCCATCGTAAAGAAGATCATGGAGGATCATGGTGGAAAGGTCTGGGCCACAAGCCGGCTGGGGATCGGAACGATCATGTATTTTGTTCTCAGAAAATATCAGGAGGTACCGATGAATGAGTAGGATTTTGATCATAGAGGATGAGGAAGCGATCGCGGATCTGGAGAAGGATTATCTGGAGCTTTCGGGTTTTGAGGTGGAGATCGAGAACCGTGGTGATACGGGGCTTGTTCGTGCCATGAAGGAGGAGTTTGATCTGATCATCCTGGATCTGATGCTTCCGGAGGTGGATGGCTTTGATATCTGCCGGCAGGTCCGTGAGGAGAAGAATACGCCGATCATTATGGTTTCGGCCAAGAAGGATGATATCGATAAGATCCGGGGACTGGGTCTTGGTGCGGATGATTATATGACCAAGCCGTTCAGTCCAAGTGAGCTGGTTGCCCGTGTGAAGGCGCATATGGAGCGTTATAACCGGCTGGTTGGTTCTAATGTGCATAAGAATGATGTGATCGAGATCCGCGGTATTAAGATCGATAAGACGGCCAGGCGTGTGTGGGTCAATGGTGAGGAGACGACGTTTACTACCAAGGAGTTTGATCTTTTGACTTTTTTGGCTGAGAATCCGAACAGGGTTTTTACAAAGGAGGAGCTTTTCCGGGAGATCTGGGATATGGAGTCTGTGGGTGATATCGCTACGGTTACGGTGCATATCAAGAAGATCCGTGAGAAGATCGAGTTTAATACGGCCAAGCCTCAGTATATTGAGACGATCTGGGGGGTGGGGTATCGGTTTAAGGTGTGATAGAAATATGATAAAAATGGAGGGGAATATCGTCTGGTGATAGCCCCTCCTTGTTTTTAGGATGAAAAGGACGAACTATGGAAGACAGATTATACAAGAAACTGGAAGCGTACGGTAAGAGTGATTTTTATCCGTTTCATATGCCGGGGCATAAGAGGAATCCGCTGGCTGTGGAGGGGGATTTTCCGGTGGAGAGGGATATTACGGAGATTGACGGATTTGATAACCTGCATCATGCTGAGGATATTTTGAAAAGGGCGCAGGAGGATGTTGCACGGCTTTATGGTGTGCCGGAGAGTTTTTACAGTATTAATGGAAGCTCCGGGGCGATCCTGGCGGCGGTGTCTGCGGCTGTGGATAAGGGGGGACAGATCCTGGTGGCAAGGAACTGCCATAAGGCGGTTTACCATGCGATTTATCTGCGGGAGCTGAGTGCCACGTATATTTATCCACATGAGGATCCGAAATTGGGGATAAACGGAGGGATTTCACCCGGCCGTGTGGAAATGTATCTGGCGGAAAATCCGGAGATCCAGGCGGTGCTGATCACTTCGCCGACTTATGACGGGATCGTGTCGGATGTGGCGAGGATCGCGGAGATCGCGCATCACTATGGTGTGCCGCTGATCGTGGATGAGGCTCACGGGGCGCATTTTCGGTTTTCGGATTATTTTCCGGTGTCTGCGGCGCAGCTTGGTGCGGATGTGGTGATCAACAGTGTGCATAAGACGCTGCCCTGTCTGACCCAGACGGGGGTGATCCACCTGTGCAGTGATCGTGTGAGCCAGGAAAAACTGAAGCGTTTTCTGGGAATCTATCAGAGCAGCAGTCCTTCTTATATTCTTATGAGCAGCATTGATGCGTGCATGGATAAGCTGGAGCGTGAGGGGGATGAGATGTTCCGTGTGTTTACGGAGAATCTGGAAAAAGCACGCAGGCGTCTTTCCGAGTGTAAGTATATCCGGCTGGTAACGCCGCAGGCCTGTGAGTGCCAGAGAGTTTTTGATTTTGACAGATCCAAGATATTGCTTTCTACTGTGAACAGTTCGCTGAACGGCCGGGAGCTGCATCAGATCCTCCGGAGGGAGTTTCATCTGGAAATGGAGATGGAGGCGGAGAATTATGTGCTGGCGCTGGCGGCTGTGGGTGATACGGCGGAGGGTTTTGAGCGGCTTTGTGATGCTATTGAAGAAATTGACCGCCGTGAATCGTTAAAATACAGAGAAGAGGCTGTGGAGAAGGAGCCTTTGAAAAATGGAAAAATGAAGCAGATCATGCGGATCTCCCAGGCTATGGATGCGGAGAGTGAGCGGTGTCCGCTGGATGAGTGTATCGGACGTACGTCCGGGGAATTTGCGTATCTTTATCCGCCGGGGATCCCGCTGATCGTTCCGGGGGAACAGATTTCTGGACATTTCGTAAAAAATGTGAGAAGATACCTGGAACAGGGCTTTGAGGTCCAGGGCCTGAGCGACCAGACCAGTGAGACGGTGTGTGTTGTGAGAAATGAGATGTAACAGAGGAGACATATGGGAAAGATTTTTTACATTATGGGAAAAAGCTCTTCCGGTAAGGACAGTATTTACAGACAGCTGGAGGGGAACCAGGAGCTGGGGCTTAAGCGGCTTGTCATCTATACTACCCGTCCGATCCGGGATGGAGAGGTGAATGGGAGAGAATATTTTTTTGCGGATGAGAATAAACTGAAGGAGTTCCGAAGAAACGGGAAGCTGATCGAGGCGCGTACTTATCAGACGGTTTACGGGCCGTGGACATATTTTACTGCGGATGATGGGCAGGTGTCTGTGGGAAATGACAGCTATCTGGGGATCGGTACACTGGAGTCTTTTGTGAGGCTCCGGGAGTATTACGGCAATGAAGTGATGTGGCCTATTTATATAGAGGTGGAAGACGGAGAGCGTCTGGAGCGTGCGCTTGCCAGGGAGAAGACCCAGGAGGTGCCGAAGTATGAGGAGATGTGCAGGCGTTTTCTTGCAGACCAGAATGATTTTTCCGAGGAAAATATTCTTAAAGCAGGTATATGGAAGCGTTTTGAGAATCATAATCTGGATGAATGTGTGAAGGAGATCGTAAATTATATAAAATCTGTACAATAAGGAAAAATAGTTTTTTTTATACAGAAGATTATGTTATAATTAGTTGAAAGATGTCCGCCGGGTATAACGGAGGGCACAAAAGGCAGAAAGAGGTGATTCTTATGGCAGGATTTCATGACATCATCGGCCATGACGATATAATCAGGCATTTGAAGAATGCGATAGAGACAGGGAAGGTATCCCACTCTTATATTTTTACAGGGGAACCGGGATCCGGCAAGAAGCTTCTTGCGGGGACTTTTGCGGCAGCGCTGCAGTGTGAATCGGGAGAGTCTGAACCGTGTATGACTTGTGATTCCTGTAAGAAGGTGATCGGCAAGAATCATCCGGATATCATTACAGTAACTCATGAGAAGCCTGGAAGCATCAGCATTGACGAGGTGCGTGACCAGGTTGTGCGTGATGTGGATATCAAGCCGTACTGCAGTCCGTATAAGATCTATATCATTCCGGATGCGGAGATGATGACGGTGCAGGCGCAGAATGCCATTTTGAAAACTATCGAGGAACCGCCGGAATATGCGGTGATCATGCTGCTGACAAGTAATATCGACAGTCTTCTTCCTACGATCCGTTCCAGATGTGTGCGTCTGGATCTGAAGGTGGTGGATGACAGTCTTGTGAAGGAATATCTGATGGAGCATCTTCAGGTGCCGGATTATCAGGCTGAGATCGATGCGTCTTATGCACAGGGCAGTATCGGCAAGGCGAAGGAGGCTGCGACTTCTCAGGAGTTTGCGGATATGACTGCCAATGCCCTGAAGATTTTGAAATATGCCAATTCCATGGAGGTTTATGAGCTGACAGAGGCGATCAAGACTTTGACTGCTGATAAGAATAATATCAATGATTATCTGGATATTTTCCAGTTCTGGTTCCGCGATGTTCTGATGTTTAAGGCAACAAGGGAAATTGACAACCTGGTTTTTAAACAGGAGATTAATTTTATCAGAGAGCAGGCCAGCGAGCGTTCTTATGAGAATATCGAAAAAATCCTTGAGGCACTGGAGAAGACGAAGGTGCGTCTCCGTGCCAATGTTAATCTCGAACTTGCCCTGGAGCTCCTGTTCCTGACAATTAGGGAGAAATAGAATGGAAAAGGTAGTTGGAGTCAGATTTCGTAACGTTGGTAAGATTTATTATTTTAATCCTAAGAATTATAAGGTGAAGGTCGGCGATCATGTGATCGTGGAGACTGCCCGTGGTGTGGAGTATGGCCGTGTTGTCCTGGAGCCGCGCAGCGTGAAGGAGGACGAGGTGGTCCATCCGCTGAAGGAGGTTCTCCGTGTTGCAACGAAGGAGGACGAGGACCATGAGGCTGAGAACCGCCAGAAGGAGAAAGAGGCTTTTAAGATCTGCAAGAAGAAGATCCGTGAGCATGGGCTTGATATGAAGCTGATCGATGCGGAGTATACCTTTGATAATAACAAGGTGCTGTTTTATTTTACAGCGGATGGCCGTATTGATTTCCGGCAGCTGGTTAAGGATCTGGCGTCTGTGTTTAAGACCAGGATCGAGCTTCGCCAGATCGGTGTCCGTGATGAGACGAAGATCCTTGGAGGTATTGGTATCTGTGGAAGGACGCTTTGCTGTCATACGTATCTTTCGGAGTTTGCGCCGGTTTCCATCAAGATGGCGAAGGAGCAGAATCTTTCTCTGAACCAGACGAAGATTTCCGGTGTCTGTGGTCGTCTGATGTGCTGTCTGAAGAATGAGCAGGAGACTTATGAGGAGCTGAATCGGAATCTTCCGGGTATCGGTGATATGGTAACGACGCCGCAGGGTGTTTCGGGTACGGTCCAGAGTGTGAATGTTCTCCGGCAGATGGTTAAGATCGTGGTTGAGGTGAATGACGAGAAGGAGATCCAGGAGTTTCCGGTCCGTGATCTGAGGTTCCGCCCTAAGAGAAAAAAGGGTAAGGGTGGTTCTGCTGACCACGAGGAGAAAGAGGTTAAAAAGGGAGATTCGAAGCCGAATGAGAAGTGATCTGGTTTATTGCGGTGAGCGTGTGGATGATCTTCAGAATGGGTTGTTTGTGATCCAGGATCCGAAGAAGTTTTGCTTTGGGATGGATGCGGTTCTGTTGTCTGGCTTTGCCCGGGTGAAGAGGGGTGAGGTTGCTCTGGATATGGGGACCGGTACGGGGATCATTCCGATCTTGCTTTCTGATCGTACGGATGGGGAGCATTTCACGGGGCTGGAGATCCAGCATGAGTGTGCGGAGATGGCTGACCGTAGTGTGAGGTATAATGGTCTTGAGGACAGGGTTCGGATCGTTGAGGGTGATATCAGGGAGGCTGCCGGGATTTTTGGGGCGGCTTCTTTTGATGTGGTGACGTGTAATCCGCCGTATATGATCGGGCAGCATGGGTTGACGAATCCGCATCTTCCGAAGGCGATCGCGAGGCATGAGATTTTGTGTTCGTTTGATGATGTGGCTTGTCAGGCTGCCCGGGTCCTGAAGGATCGGGGGCGGTTTTTTCTGGTGCACAGGCCGTTTCGGCTGGTGGAGCTGATGGCGACTTTGACGAAGTATAAGCTGGAGCCTAAGAGGATGCAGCTGGTGTATCCTTTTATTGATAAGGAGCCGAATATGGTGTTGATCGAGGCTTGTAAGGGCGGGAATTCCAGAATCCGGGTTGAGCGGCCGCTGGTGGTTTATGAGCGGCCTGGGGTTTATACGGAGGATGTTTTGGAGTTGTATCGGATGGTGTGAATGTTGTGATGTTGTGGCTTAGGGTGGCTGCCTGGTTGGTTGTTTGGTTGTGAGAGATTGGGGTGGCTGCTCGGGAGGTTTTGGGCCATCGGCGCTGCGCTGGATGGCTGGGAGGTAGTGGTGGCTGTGGTACTTCGGTTGGTGAAGGGACGGCGAGGGGAGGCAGGCTGCTGGTGGTGACACGCTGCGCCCCCTGCTCGGCTGCGGCGCCGGTTTGCTGCCATTCGCGCAAACTCGCTTCGCTCAAACAGTGCGCTCGGTGGCAGCAGCTATCCTCACCTCGCTGACGGGGGCTCCGCTAACGTCACCACCAGCAGCCTGCCTCCCCTCGCCTGAGATTCAAAGCGAGAGATCGCAACGCATAGTGCGCTGAATATCGAAGAATACAGGCACCTTGCCAGAAGTGAATCACTGAGAAAGTGAAGAAATGAAATAATATCGGCATAGCGTAGCACATTGAATATCGAAGCATACGGGCACCTTGCCGGAAGTGAACCACTGAGAAAGTGAAGAAATAAAACAACATCGGCACAGAGTAGCACATTGAATATCGAAGCATACGGGCACTTTGCCAGAAGCGAACCACTGAGAAAGTGAAGAAATAAAACAACATCGGCACAGCATGGCGCACTGAGTATCGAAGCATACAGACACCTTGCCAGAAGTGAACCACAGAGAAAGTGAAGAAATAAAACAACATCGGCACAGCGTAGCGCGCTGAGTAGCGAAGCATACAGACGCCTTGCCGGAAGTGAACTACAGAGAAAGTGAAGAAATAAAACAACATCGGCACAGCGTAGTGCGCTGAATACCGAAGCATACAGACACAAGTCAACAAATAAGAACAACGAATCCCTTGCACTACTTAAAAAAAGCCCAAGGGGTGTGCAGAGGGGGCGCGGCTTTGCGGCCCCTTTGCGGTTTTCAAAGTTTCCAAACTTAAACAACCCCCCGCGGTTAAGCGAAATATCCCCCGCGGCCAAGTGGAAAAAACTCCCCGCGGTCAAGCGAGAAAAGAGGAAAATATGAAACAAAACGGAAAACTATACTTATGCGCCACCCCCATAGGAAATCTCGAAGACATCACCCTTCGAGTACTAAGAACCCTTCGGGAAGTGGACTTAATCGCTGCGGAGGATACCCGCAACAGCATAAAACTTCTGAATCATTTTGATATAAAAACCCCCATGACCAGCTACCACGAATACAATAAGATCGATAAGGGTCATGTCCTCGTGGAAAAGCTGCTGGCGGGTACAAACATTGCGTTGATCACAGATGCAGGTACTCCGGGTATCTCAGACCCCGGGGAGGAGCTTGCCGCCATGTGCTATGAAGCCGGAATTGAAGTGACTTCACTTCCGGGTCCTGCTGCCTGCATCACTGCTCTGACTTTGTCAGGCCTGCATACCAGGCGTTTTGCTTTCGAGGCTTTTCTTCCGGCGGATAAGAAAGAACGAAAAACGATCCTGGAGGAGCTTTCCTGTGAAACCAGGACTATTATCCTGTATGAGGCACCTCACAGGCTTGTACGGACTCTTGGTGAGCTCAGAGAGGCGCTTGGTAACCGCCGGATGACTCTTTGCAGAGAGCTGACCAAGAAGCATGAGACGGCATTCCGGACTACGATCGATGATCTGATGGATTTTTATAAAGATGAGAAGCCGCTGGGTGAGTGTGTTCTTGTGATCGAGGGCAGGAGCCGCAGTGAGATGGAGGCGGAGAAGCGTGCTTCCTGGGAGGAGATTTCCATTGCGGAGCATGTGGCGATGTATGAGCAGCAGGGGAATTCCAGGAAGGATGCCATGAAGCTTGCTGCCAAGGATCGTGGTGTTTCCAAGCGGGATATTTATAAGGCGCTTCTGGATGGAGAAGGTTCTGCTGAATGATCAGGTGTAATTGTGGTACGGATCGTAGGTAACGTGATCGTGGATGATTGAATAAGCTGCATACTGTGACCAAGGATTTTTGGGAACGTATGTGGCTTTTTTTTGTGGTAATAAAAAGTACTGTGCGGATTTTGTCGAAATGATTTGCTTGCGGTATAGACCATATTGTGCTGTATTTTGAGATTGCATTTAATAAGATACTTTTTTGCCTGTATTTCCTATGATTTTGCGTGGAAATACAGGCTTTTTTGTGCTATAATAAACTCTGTATTCGTATGTAAAAAATATTTATTTTACAGGTATAAATGACACTTCCGGAGCGGGTTTGAGAATTGCTTTCTGCAAAATGAAAATACAGTATTTCCTGAAATTAACGGATCAGTTTATCTTGCTCAGGATTTGATGTAATGATTTCTGAAGCTGCTATGGTTCTGCAGAAATGAATTTTCAAACACGTCCGGACGACAAGAACAGGAGGAATGACATGGGCGCAGAGAATACAGAATACGGCGCGGATCAGATCCAGATCCTGGAAGGACTGGAAGCCGTACGTAAGAGGCCTGGAATGTATATCGGAAGTACCTCCAGCCGTGGACTTCATCATCTCGTATATGAGATCGTGGATAACGCAGTCGATGAAGCGCTGGCTGGTTTTTGTACGGAGATCCATGTAGATATCAATCCGGATAATTCCATTACAGTTACAGATAATGGTCGTGGTATTCCGGTTGGTATCAATCATAAGGCTGGTATTCCGGCAGTTGAGGTTGTATTTACCATTCTTCACGCAGGCGGTAAGTTCGGCGGTGGAGGATATAAGGTTTCCGGTGGTCTTCACGGTGTTGGTGCATCTGTTGTAAATGCACTTTCCGAATGGCTGGAGGTTACCATCTACCGAGAGGGTAAGGAATACAAACAGAGATATGAGCGTGGCAAGACTATGTACCCGCTGAAGGTGGTAGGTGACTGTGATCCGGGGCTTTCAGGAACGAAGGTTTATTTCCTTCCGGACAAGGAGATCTTTGAGGAGACTGTTTATGATTATGATATCCTGAAACAGAGACTTCGTGAGATGGCTTTCCTGACTAAGGGCCTTCGCATCGTTCTGGAGGATAAGAGAGAGGGACAGGAGCGCGAGAAGGTATTCCACTATGAGGGTGGTATCCGTGAGTTTGTAAGCTACCTGAACAGAAGCAAGGAGGCTCTTTACCCGGAAATCATTTACTGTGAGGGTGAGAAAGACGGCGTGTCTGTAGAGGTTGCGCTGCAGCATAATGACTCCTATACAGAGAACACCTATGGCTTTGTAAACAATATCAATACACCGGAGGGCGGTACACACATTACCGGTTTCCGTAATGCGATCACCAATACATTTAATGATTATGCACGTAAGAACAAGCTTCTCAAGGACAGTGAGCCGAACTTAAGCGGTGATGATATCCGTGAGGGCTTGACTGCGATCGTCAGTGTTAAGATCGAGAATCCGCAGTTTGAGGGTCAGACCAAGCAGAAGCTTGGAAACAGTGAGGCAAGAGGTGCGGTAGACAGTGTTGTAAGTAAACAGCTGGAGATTTTCCTGGAGCAGAATCCTGCAGTTGCCAAGGCTACCGTTGAGAAATCTGTTCTTGCACAGAGAGCCAGAGAGGCAGCCAGAAAGGCACGTGACCTTACAAGAAGAAAATCCGCACTGGACAGTATGTCACTTCCTGGAAAGCTTGCAGACTGTTCTGACAAGAATCCGGAGAACTGTGAGATCTATATCGTAGAGGGAGATTCCGCGGGCGGTTCTGCCAAGACGGCGAGAAACCGTGCCACACAGGCGATTCTTCCACTGCGTGGTAAGATCCTGAATGTTGAGAAGGCACGTCTGGATAAGATTTATGGAAACAAAGAGATCAAGGCAATGATCACTGCCTTCGGAACCGGAATCCATGAGGATTTTGATATTTCCAAGCTTCGTTATCACAAGATCATCATTATGACCGATGCCGATGTTGACGGTGCACATATCGCAACACTGCTTCTGACCTTCCTGTATCGTTTCATGCCGGAGCTGATCAAGCAGGGATATGTATATCTGGCGCAGCCTCCTCTCTATAAAGTGGAGAAGAACAAAAAGGTATGGTATGCATATGACGATGATGAGCTGAACAATATCCTTACCGAGATCGGACGTGACGGAAACAATAAGATCCAGCGTTATAAAGGTCTGGGTGAGATGGATGCCGAGCAGCTCTGGGAGACTACTATGGACCCTGAGAAGAGAATCCTTCTCCGCGTGACCATGGACGAAGCTGCCACATCTGAGATCGATCTGACATTTACCACTCTTATGGGAGACAAGGTAGAGCCAAGACGTGAATTTATCGAAGAAAATGCAAGATTCGTTAAGAATCTTGATATCTAGGAGAATAAAAAAGAATGGAAGATAATATTTTTGACAAAGTCCACGAAGTGGATCTGGAAAAAACGATGAAGGAATCTTACATCGACTATGCCATGAGTGTTATCGCCTCACGAGCTTTGCCTGATGTAAGAGACGGTCTGAAGCCGGTACAGCGCCGAGTTTTGTACTCTATGATCGAGCTGAATAATGGTCCTGACAAGCCACACAGAAAATGTGCGCGTATTGTCGGTGATACCATGGGTAAATATCATCCGCACGGTGACAGCTCCATCTATGGTGCGCTGGTCAATATGGCTCAGGAATGGTCCACAAGATATCCGCTGGTTGACGGACATGGAAACTTTGGTTCCGTGGATGGTGACGGTGCGGCTGCCATGCGATATACAGAGGCACGTCTCAGCAAGATATCCATGGAGATGCTTGCTGACATCAACAAGGATACGGTTGATTTTCAGCCGAACTTTGATGAAACAGAGCGTGAGCCGGTTGTGCTTCCGGCACGTTTTCCGAACCTTTTGGTAAACGGTACTACAGGTATTGCGGTAGGTATGGCAACCAATATTCCGCCGCATAACCTTCGTGAAACTATCAATGCAGTTGTTAAGATCATTGACAACATTGTAGAAGAAGACAGAGAAACAGCTATGGAGGAGCTTCTTGAGATCGTAAAGGGACCGGACTTCCCTACAGGAGCGACCATCCTCGGAACGAGAGGGATCGAGGAAGCTTACCGTACCGGACGTGGCAAGATCCGTGTCCGTGCGGTGACAAATATCGAGACTTTGCCAAACGGTAAATCCCGTATCGTGGTTACCGAGCTCCCGTACCTTGTAAACAAGGCACGTCTGATCGAGAAGATCGCAGAGCTTGTCCGTGACAAAAAGATCGACGGGATCACAGACCTGAACGACCATTCCAGCCGTGAGGGTATGCGAATCTGTATTGATCTTCGTAAGGATGCCAATGCCAACGTGATCCTGAATCTGCTCTACAAGCATACACAGCTGCAGGATACTTTTGGTGTGATCATGCTTTCTCTTGTTCCAAATCATGGAAGTATGGAACCGAAGGTTCTGAATCTGAAAGAGATGCTGGAGTACTATCTGGAGCATCAGGAGAATGTAGTTCGCAGAAGAACACAGTATGATCTTAATAAGGCACAGGAGAGAGCCCATATTTTGGAGGGTCTTCTGAAGGCACTTGATAATATTGACGAAGTGATCCGCATCATCCGTGGTTCCCGCAACGTACAGATCGCCAAGCAGGAGCTGATCGACCGTTTTGAGCTGACAGATGTGCAGGCACAGGCGATCGTGGATATGCGTCTCCGTGCATTGACAGGTCTGGAAAGAGAGAAGCTGGAGGCTGAGTATGCAGAGCTTATGGAGAAGATCCGCAAGTTCCAGGCAATCCTTGCTGACCGCAAGCTCCTTCTCCGGGTGATCCGTGAGGAGATCCTTGCCATTGCAGAGAAATACGGCGATGACAGAAAGACTTCCATCGGATACGATGTATATGATATCTCTACAGAGGATCTGATCCCGAGAGAAAATACAGTGATCGCAATGACAAAGCTTGGTTATATCAAGCGTATGACCGTTGACAACTTCCGCAGCCAGAACCGTGGTGGCAGAGGAATCAAGGGTATGCAGACGATTGAGGATGACTATATCGAAGAGCTTCTGATGACGACGACGCACCATTATCTCATGTTCTTTACTAATACAGGACGTGTATACAGACTGAAGGCATATGAGATCCCGGAGGCCGGTCGTACAGCCAGAGGAACTGCGATCATCAATCTTCTGCAGCTTGCACCGGGAGAAAAGATCACAGCTGTGATCCCGCTTCGTAAATATGAAGAGGGTCATTATCTGATGATGGCCACCAAGAAAGGCCTTGTGAAGAAAACTCCGATCAAGGATTACGAGAATGTCCGTAAGACAGGTCTTACAGCAATCGTTCTTCGTGATGATGACGAGCTGATCGAGGTTAAGGCTACTGATAATAATAAAGATATTATTCTTGTGACCAGGGACGGACAGTGTATCCGCTTTAAGGAAACGGATGTCCGCAGCACAGGCCGTGCGTCCATGGGAGTAAGAGGTATGAATCTTACTGACGGTGATGAAGTTGTTGCCATGCAGCTGAACACTCAGGGAGATTATCTGCTTGTAGTTTCCGAGAACGGAATGGGCAAACGTACAGCTATGAGTGAGTTCGTTGTCCAGAACCGTGGCGGTAAGGGTGTGAAGTGCTACAAGATCACCGAGAAGACCGGAAATGTTGTTGGCGCCAAGGCTGTCAACGAAGAGAACGAGATCATGATGATCACTACAGAGGGTATCATTATCCGTCTGCAGTGTGCGGATATCTCTGTTCTTGGAAGGATCACCTCCGGTGTGAAGATGATCAATCTTACAGAGGGTGTAACCGTTGCAAGTATCGCCAAGGTAAGAGATAAAGATCCGGAAGCAGATACAACTACCGAAAAAGCTGACGGAGAAACCGGCGATAACGAAGAAGGCTCTGCAGAGGAAGCTGTCACAGGCAGTGAAGAGGAATAAGGTCGAGGATAAGTCATGACGACGACAAAGAAAAAACGCAGAAAAAAATCAGTAAAGAAGCTGAAATACTCTAATAAAAAACTGAATTTTGTCCACATTGCGACACTGGCGGGGATCATTCTGATCCTGCTGGTGATCGTTCTGGCGGCCAGGGGCTGCGGAAAGATCAGCCACAGAACTCCGGAGGGGGTTGTGGAAGGCTACATCAAAGCGGCAGCAGCAGGCAAGAATAAAAAGATGCAGAGCTGTTACAGTGCGGATAAGTTATCGGATGAGGCGAAAACAGAGATTTCCTCCACGATAAAATATTTTCAGGCCCATGGAGTAAAGGATGTAAATATCGACAGCTGTGGCTCCATTTCTGAAAACAAAAATTATTCTTATGTTTATATCCGCTATAATCTTGTTCTGGAGAACGAGCAGGAATATCCATGTATCAGTACCTATCTTGTAAAGGTCCAGGACAAAAAGTATTATCTGTATGCACCTTCTGAGATTTCAGATAAGATCAGCCAGCAGGCTGCTAAGGATTATCAGAAATTTATGACTACGAAAACCTATACAGATTATACAAAGGCTTATGAGGTTTTTCTGAAAAAGAATCCGGGATACGAGGATAAGATCGCAGGGAAACTGAACGGATAAAGCAGAGGCGGGAGGATGTAAGAATGAAGCGGATTTTGCTGATGGTGCTCAGAAATATAGTCTTTGTTCCTTACTGGTGGATCAAGCTTTGCTGGTATGCAGCGCATACAGATGATTATCCGGAAGAGAAGAAATACGCATTCCTGAGACTGGTAGATGAGCATGCCATTGAAGGCGGAAATATCCATATTGATGTGCATGGAGCTGAAAATATCCCAAAAGAAAAGGGATTTATGTTTTTTCCGAATCACCAGGGACTGTTTGATGTGCTGGCGATCATCCGGGCATGCCCGGTTCCTTTTTCGGTAGTTGCCAAGAAGGAAGTTGGAGAGATTCCTTTTCTGAAGCAGGTTTTTGCCTGTATGAAGGCCTTTATCATTGACAGGGAAGACCTGAAGCAGTCCATGCAGGTCATTGTCAATGTAATACGGGAAGTGAAG
>QWCY01008600.1_pt1 | contig 13646 bp, 10 predicted proteins | sample 1972631 | NCBI WGS metagenome assembly QWCY01 (sample SAMN09866696, study PRJNA288562) | Human gut metagenome isolate pre1_stool, whole genome shotgun sequencing... | isolation source: gut | host: Homo sapiens | place: USA: California
ATCGCAGTCAGAAGAATCAGATAATTGCGCATGATAAACAGGCGCAATGGAAGGAAGTAACATAAGTGGCAGAATTTACACCAATGATGCAGCATTATCTGCAGACCAAAGAAGAATATAAAGATTGTATTTTATTTTACCGTCTCGGTGATTTTTATGAGATGTTTTTTGATGATGCCGTGTTAGTGTCAAAAGAGTTAGAGCTGACATTAACCGGAAAAAGCTGCGGTATGGAGGAACGTGCGCCGATGTGCGGTATCCCATATCATGCAGTGGAAGGATATTTAAACCGTCTGGTAGCCAATGGACATAAAGTGGCGATCTGTGAGCAGGTGGAAGATCCAAAGCTTGCAAAAGGAATTGTAAAAAGAGAGGTCATCCGTGTTGTAACGCCTGGAACGAATATGGATATCCAGGCTCTGGATGAATCCAAAAACAATTACATTATGTGTATTGTCTATCTGGCAGATAAATATGGGATTTCCCTTGCGGATGTTTCCACCGGCGACTATTATGTCACGGAAGTGGACTCCGAGCGGAAGCTGATCGATGAGATCAATAAATTCGCACCTTCCGAGATTGTCTGCAATGAGAGCTTTTATATGAGTGGCGTGGATCTGGAAGACATGCGTCATCGTCTCGGAATTACCATTTATTCTCTGGATGCATGGTACTTCAGCGATGAGACGGCGGAGACAACCTTAAAAGGACATTTTCACGTCAACAGTCTGGAGGGGCTTGGCTTAAATGATTATGCCTATGGAACGATCGCAGCAGGGGCATTGTTAAAATATCTCTATGAGACACAGAAAAACAATCTGGATCATATTTCTGCCATCCATCCATATTCTACCGGCAAATTTATGATCATAGACAGTTCCACAAGACGAAATCTGGAGCTGGTAGAGACAATGCGAGAAAAACAGAAACGGGGTTCACTGCTCTGGGTATTGGACAAGACCAAAACTGCCATGGGCGCAAGGCTTCTTCGTTCTTATGTCGAACAGCCGCTGATCGATAAGGCAGAGATAGAAAAAAGACAGGATGCGATCGCAGACATCAACAGACATATGATCACCAGGGAGGAACTGCGTGAGTACTTAAATCCAATCTACGATCTTGAGCGTCTCATCACCCGTGTGACTTATATGTCCGCAAATCCGAGGGACCTGATCGCATTTAAGAATTCCATTGGAATGCTCCCACCGATCAAAACATTGCTGGAAGATTTTGATACGGAACTTTTAAAAGAAATTCAGACGGATATGGATTCGTTAGAAGAACTTTATCAGTTAATTGATGCATCGATCATGGAAGAACCTCCGATTTCTGTGCGCGAGGGAGGTCTTATCAAAGACGGTTATAACGAAAATGTAGACAAGTACCGTCATGCAAAGACCGAAGGAAAAACATGGCTTGCAGAGTTAGAGGCAAAAGAGCGTGAAAAGACCGGTATTAAAAACCTCAAAATTAAGTTTAACAAAGTATTCGGATATTATCTGGAAGTGACAAATTCCTATCGGGATCTTGTGCCGGATTACTTTACGAGAAAGCAGACACTCGCGAATGCAGAACGTTATATCACACCGGAGTTAAAAGAGCTCGAGGATATGATCTTAGGAGCAGAGGACAAGCTGATCAATTTGGAATACGATCTGTTCTGTGAAGTGCGCAACAGGATCGCAGCGGAAGTGGTCCGCATCCAGAAAACAGCAAAAGCGGTAGCAAAGCTTGATACCTTCGTTTCTCTTGCCGTGGTGGCAGACCAGAATAATTACTGCCGCCCAAAAATTAACGAAAATGGTGTGATCGACATTAAAGACGGCAGACATCCGGTTGTTGAAAAGATGATGAACAACGATATGTTTATCGCAAATGATACATATTTAGACAACGGCAACAACCGCATTTCCATCATCACAGGACCGAACATGGCAGGTAAGTCCACTTACATGCGTCAGACGGCGATCATAGTGCTGATGGCACAGATCGGAAGCTTTGTTCCGGCATCTTCTGCAAAAATCGGAATTGTTGACCGTATTTTTACAAGGGTTGGAGCGTCCGATGATCTTGCAAGCGGACAGAGTACGTTTATGGTAGAGATGAATGAAGTTGCAAACATCCTGCGAAACGCCACCAGCAACTCGCTGCTCGTCTTAGATGAGATCGGACGGGGCACAAGCACATTTGATGGCCTGAGTATCGCATGGGCGGTAGTTGAGCACATCAGCAATCCGAAGCTGCTCGGAGCCAAGACACTGTTTGCAACACATTACCACGAACTGACCGAGTTAGAGGGCAAACTGCACAATGTGAACAATTACTGTATCGCGGTCAAAGAAAAGGGCGATGATATCGTGTTCTTACGCAAAATCGTCCGGGGCGGCGCCGACAAGAGTTATGGTATCCAGGTGGCAAAACTGGCAGGTGTGCCGGATTCCGTCATTGAGCGTGCAAAACAGATCGTGGAAGAATTAAGTGCGAATGACATCACCGCTGTCACAAAAAATCTGGCCGTCGAGACTGGAACGAAAAAGAAAAAAGAAAAATTAGACGAGGTCGATCTCGCACAGATGTCCTTATTTGACACGGTAAAAGATGATGATATTTTAGAGGAATTGAAGAATGTCGATCTGAGCAATATGACGCCAATCGATGCTTTGAATAAATTATACGAATTGCAGAATAAGATCAAAAACCGCTGGTAAAGAGCAGTTTTTTGATGGAAAGAAAGGGAGTGTCTGAAAATGCCGGAAATCATGTTACTGAATCAGGAGACAATCGATAAAATCGCAGCGGGCGAAGTGGTAGAGCGTCCTTCTTCTGTTGTAAAGGAATTAGTTGAAAATGCGATTGACGCGAAAGCGACTGCAGTGACCGTCGAAATCAAAGAGGGCGGTATCTCTTTTATCCGTATTACAGACAATGGGTGCGGCATCGAGAAGAAGCAGGTTCCGATTGCTTTTTTGCGCCATTCTACAAGTAAAATCCGCAGTGTGGAAGATCTGCTCAGTATTCATTCCCTTGGATTCCGCGGTGAGGCGCTTTCGAGCATTGCAGCAGTTGCACAGGTCGAGCTGATCACAAAGACCTATGAGGAACTGACAGGAACAAGATATGTGATCGAAGGTTCCAAAGAAATTGAAAATGAAGAAATCGGGGCGCCGGAAGGAACGACTTTTATCGTAAGGAACCTTTTTTACAATGTTCCTGCCAGAAGAAAATTCCTAAAGACTGCCCAGACAGAGGCTGGATATATCAGTGACCTGATGGAACGCATGGCCTTGTCCCACCCGGATGTCTCCTTTAAATTTATTAACAATGGTCAGACAAAACTACACACATCAGGAAATGGAAATGAAAAAGACCTCATTTACCATATTTATGGAAGAGATATTACGGCCGCGGTTCTGAAAGTAGAACATGAGACCGAACTGTTTAAGCTTCGTGGTTTTATTGGAAAACCAATAATTTCCAGAGGAAACCGTAACTATGAGAATTATTTTATCAACGGCCGCTACATCAAAAGTGCACTGATCGCCAAATCCATTGAGGAGGCATACAAAGGTTTTATGATGCAGCACCAGTATCCGTTCTGTGTGCTTTACTTTGAGATGAACTCGGAACTTTTAGATGTCAATGTACATCCGACTAAGATGGAATTGCGGTTCAGTCAGAATGAGGAAATTTATCGTTCTTTATTTGAGATTATCCGAAATACAATCTCTCATCGGGATTTTATCCCGGAAGTTCCGGTGACAGAAGAAAAGAAAGAAATGATTCCACCAGTTCCAAAACATACACCGGAGCCTTTTGAGATCAGGCGGCGCGGTCAGGATGCTTTCTTTGAAAAAATGAAACAGACCAGTGCAAGTCCATTGACTGTGCAGGAAGAAAATTTATTTGCAAAGCCGCTTGCAGCAGAAGCGGAAACAAATACTTCCAAAGAGCCAATAGCAGAGATAAATTCTGAACAACCTACATTAGAAAATAATTTTAAAGAAATCGTATCAGAAATACATGACATAGAATCTACACCGCAGGAAACCGCTCCAATCTATGAGCAGCAGAATTTAGAACAGCTTGACTCTCATTTTCTGACGAAAGATGCAAGAAAAAAACATAAAATCATCGGTCAGTTATTCGATACCTACTGGCTGATTGAATACGAGGATAAACTCTTTATCATCGACCAGCATGCCGCACATGAAAAAGTACTTTACGAGCGCACGATGAAAAAGATTTCAGAGAAAACATTTACATCGCAGACAATCAGTCCGCCAATCATCCTGACATTGAATCAGGATGAGGTGCAGGCACTGGAAACTTATGAAGCGCAGCTCTCGATGTTTGGATATGAAATTGAACCTTTTGGTGGGAAAGAATATGCAATTACTGCAATTCCGGCAGATTTTACAGATATCGACATGAAAACCATGTTTATTGAAATGCTGGATGATTTTGCCAATATTTCCGGCAAAGACGCACCGAATCTGATTATGGAAAAAGTGGCGTCTATGTCCTGTAAAGCTGCAGTCAAAGGAAACAATCATCTTTCCAGACCGGAGATTGAAGCGCTGATTGATGAGCTTTTAGAGTTGGATAATCCATACAATTGTCCTCATGGAAGACCAACGATCATTTCCATGACAAAATATGAAATCGAAAAGAAATTCAGGAGAATCGTATAAAAATTATGACAGAAAAAAGACCGATGGTCATTTTGACCGGACCGACAGCCGTTGGAAAAACAGCCTTGTCCATCGAGCTTGCAAAAAAAATCAACGGATCGATCATCTCCGCAGACTCCATGCAGGTATACCGGCATATGGATATCGGCTCTGCAAAGGTGATGCCGGAGGAGATGAATGGTGTCAAACATTACCTGATCGATGAATTTGAACCGGATGAAGAGTTTCATGTGGTAAAATTCGTGGAGCGTGCGAAAGAGCATTTGGAGGAAATCTATGCAGAGGAAAAAATTCCAATCATTGCAGGCGGCACAGGATTTTATATTCAGGCACTTCTCTATGATATTGACTTTACAGAGCAGGAGTGTGATGAGGCATACCGGGCAGAATTAGAACAGCTTGCGGCAGAAAAAGGTGCAGACTATCTGCACAACATGCTGCGTGAAGTCGATCCGGCGTCCGCAGATGCCATTCATGCCAATAATATCAAGCGCGTGATCCGTGCATTGGAATTTTATCATCTTTCCGGTAAGCGGATTTCAGAACACAACGAAAAAGAGAGGGAGAAAAAATCCCCTTACCATTTTGCATATTTTGTGCTCACTGATGAGAGATCACATCTTTATGCGAATATTGACAAACGGGTCGATCTTATGATAGAACAGGGACTTGTGGATGAAGTGCAGAAATTAAAAAATATGGGCTTTCACCGTGATATGGTTTCCATGCAGGGACTTGGTTACAAGGAAATCTTAGATTATCTGGATGGAAAAACCTCTTTAGAAGAAGCCATCTACATCATCAAGCGTGAGACCAGACATTTTGCCAAACGACAACTCACCTGGTTCCGCCGGCTTGATAAACAGGCTTATGATTATCAGGATGCAAAAATCTTAGACAGTATGATAAATACTCTAAAAGATAAGATTATCTTGCCATAAAATAGATGCGAAACTCACAAAAACGTAAATTGAATTGTGAAAAATCGACAAAAGACATGAAAGACATTGGGGAACCGCCGGTTCTTAGAAGTCAGGTACAACTGTAAGTTGTGACTGGCTTCTTAGCACCGCTGCGAGTGACACATAGCGAGAGCGTGTCTTGAATGTTTTTGTTGATTTTGAACAATTTATCACAGCCCAAAAAGAGTTTCGCTTAAATAACATAGAGAGGATTAAAAACAGCAATGAACCAGTTTTTAGAAGAACAATACAAAAATCTTGGAATCTCGAGGGAAGTATACGAATTTGGAGAAAAAATCGAGGAATCTTTAAAGGAGCGCAGAATACAACCAGATGAAAGTCATAAAAGCGATGCAGGAGAACCGCGTCAGCGCAGAATGTTTTAATATGAGTTCGGGATATGGATATAATGATCTTGGAAGGGATACGCTGGAAAAAGTGTACGCTTCCTGTTTTAAGGGAGAGGATGCACTGGTCAGACCACAGATTACCTGTGGAACCCACGCGCTTGCACTCGCTTTAATGTCGAACTTAAGACCGGGGGATGAGCTTATGTCTCCGGTTGGAAAACCATACGACACCTTAGAGGAAGTGATCGGAATCCGTCCATCCAAGGGCTCTCTGGCAGAATATGGTGTCACTTACAGCCAGGTTGATTTATTGCCGGACGGAAGTTTTGATTATGAGAATATCAAAAAAGCAATCAATGACCGCACGAAACTGGTGACAATCCAACGTTCCAAAGGATATGCCACAAGACCTACGTTATCCGTAACAAGAATCGGTGAGCTGATCTCCTTTATCAAAAATATCAAACCGGATGTAATCTGCATGGTAGATAACTGCTACGGCGAATTTGTGGAAGAAAAAGAGCCGTTAGAGGTCGGCGCGGATATGATCGTTGGTTCCCTCATCAAAAATCCGGGCGGCGGACTTGCTCCGATCGGCGGCTATATCGTCGGCAAAAAAGAGTGCGTGGAAAATGCAGCATATCGTTTGACTTCTCCGGGACTTGGAAAAGAAGTTGGAGCATCTCTCGGTGTGATCCAGTCTTTTTATCAGGGATTTTTCATGGCACCGACTGTGGTGAGCGGTGCGTTAAAAGGAGCTGTTTTTGCTGCTAATATATATGAAAAATTAGGTTTTTCCGTCATTCCAAACGGTACAGAGAGCCGCCACGATATCATTCAGGCAGTTACCTTCAACAACCCGGATGCGATGATCGCATTCTGTGAGGGAATCCAGGCAGCTGCACCGGTAGACAGTTATGTAACACCGGAGCCTTGGGCAATGCCGGGATATGACAGTGATGTCATCATGGCTGCCGGAGCTTTTGTGCAGGGATCTTCCATTGAACTCAGTGCAGATGGACCGATCAAGCCTCCATACGCCGTTTATTTTCAGGGTGGCCTGACCTGGTATCATGCAAAGCTTGGAATTTTGATGTCTTTACAAAAACTTAAGGAACGGAATCTTGTTAATACAGATTTGTTATGCTAAAATGAAAAAAGAGTTTTTTGAGTTGACATAAAACACTTTCAGGGAGAGTGAAAGGAATTTATGAATCACTCATTCACAACAAAAGAATTACCGGAATCCGAAAGACCATATGAGAAGTTCTGGAAATACGGTGCAACAGCGTTAAGCGATGCAGAACTTTTAGCGATCGTGATCAAATCAGGAAGCAGTAAAATGACTGCCGTGGATGTGGCAAGAAGTTTTTTATCACAGAAAGACAGAAACCTCATGAATCTTTATGAGATGTCTTACGATGAAATGAAAAAGATCCACGGAATCGGAGATGTGATCGCGATGCAGTTAAAATGCATTGCGGAACTTTCCACGCGGATTGCCAATACCAGACATTTTGAGGGTATTCAGATGAGGAGCGCAGCAACGGTTGCAGAGTATTATATGGAACAGCTAAGGCACGAGCAGCAGGAGAAGCTGATCGTCTGCATGTTTGACAGCAAATGTAAATGGCTGGGAGACTCTGTTGTCACAACAGGAAGTGTCAGTTCCTCGATTGTTCCGCCGAGAGAGATTTTTATCTGTGCATTGGAGAAAAAGGCAGTACACATTGTGATGGTACACAATCATCCAAGCGGCAGGGCAGTTCCCTCCGGAGATGATAATACAGTGACTGCAAGGATCGCAGAAGCCGGAAAATTATTAGGCATTGCGCTGTCAGATCATATTATTATAGGTGACCGTACTTACTTCAGTTACCGGGAAGCCGGGTATCTCACATAATGGGAAGTTACCGTTATGAAATACTCCGTGAAACTACAACGGATTCTTTGATTATGGAAAACAACACAAGGGAGAAGAAAATGAACAGCAACGTATATGGAATTGATCTTGGAACCTGCAATATGAAGATTTACTGCAAGACTTCCAATAAAATATTAAATGAGAAGAATACCATAGCTCTGGTAAAAAAAGACCAGATTTATGCTTATGGTGATGCTGCTTATGCAATGTATGAAAAAGCACCGGAGACGATCAATGTCACATTCCCGGTGATCAGTGGAGTAATCGCTGATTTTAATAATCTTCAGACCATGCTCCAGATGTACTTAGAAGAGCATATGAAGGGAAAAATCCGGGGCGCTGAATTTATCGTTGCGGTTCCAACTGATATTACAGATGTAGAAAAGAGAGCGTTCTTTGAGATGTTCTACAAGAGTAAATTAAAACCAAAGAGTGTCCTTTTATGTGAAAAACCAATTGCGGATGCCGTTGGCCTTGGACTGGATGTCAATGAGCCGACCGGTATCATGGTTGTGGACATCGGTGCAGATACAACAGAAATTTCTGTCATCTCCCTCGGCGGACTGGTATTGAGTGATCTGTTGCATTTCGGAGGCAACCGGATTGATGAATCGATCATTACTTATGTGAAGAGAACCTATAATCTTGTGATTGGTCAGAAGACCGCACAGGCATTAAAAGAGAAGCTTGGTTCCGGTATTCCTGGAAATACAGAAACCATGGTCATTGTAGGACGTGATGTGGTAAGTGGACTTCCGATTGAGATGGAGATCACAGGGGAGGTTGTCTACGAGGCGATCAAGGATAACTTAAACAGCATCTGTAATTCCATCAAGATGATCTTAGAGAAAACTCCACCGGAGCTTGCAAAAGATATTATCCATTCCGGTATTTACATTACCGGTGGAAGCTCCCAGATACATAATCTGAGCCAGTTGTTCAAAGATATCACCGGCATTGAGATCAACACCTGTGAGGAGCCGGAAGAGTGCGTTGTCCGTGGACTGGTGAAGATTGTAAGTGACCAGAAGTACAAACATCTGGCGTTCAGCATGAAAAATAAAATCTTAAAATAGAATGTAATGCAGGATACACCTGCATACGTTGTTAGAAATTGAGGAATGGAATGAGACGAAAATCAAAATTTTTTCTTCCTGCAAGATACCTTCTTCTGATCATGTCAGGGGTATGTATTATCATCATGTTATTAAGTTTTACTTTAAATATATCCGGTGGTCCGTTAAATGCGGCAGCCGGTTATGTTTTTGTGCCAATGCAGGAGGGAATCAATAAAGTTGGCACCTGGATCTCCGACAAGGCGGTAAATCTGAAAAACTTAAGTGATGTCATGGCAGAGAATGAGGATCTGCAGAATCAGGTAGATGAACTGACAACAGAACTGAATACAATTAAACTGGAGCAGTACGAGTTAGACAACTTAAGGGAACTTTACAATCTCGATCAGAAATACCCGAGTTATGAGAAAGTTGCAGCGAATGTAATCGGAAAAAACAGTGGAAACTGGTTTAATACTTTTACAATCGATAAGGGTAGTAATGATGGAATTGAAGTGGATATGAATGTTATGGCAGGAAGCGGACTTGTTGGAATTGTCACAGATGTCGGACCAAATTATGCCAAGGTGACATCGATTATCAACGATACCAGCAAAGTCAGCGGAATGGTTACGACTACTTCGGATAACCTGATCGTGTCCGGAAGTCTGCAGAAAATGAACGAAGATATGGTGATTGAATTCAATAATTTAAATGACAAAGACAATGAAGTTTCCATCAATGATCCGGTGGTCACTTCCGCGGTTTCTTACAATTATCAGCAGGGAATCTTAATCGGATATATCAGCTCGATCGAGACAGATTCCAACAATCTGACTAAATCAGGAACCATTACACCGGCGGTTGATTTTGAGCATATCGAAGAAGTACTTGTCATTTTGAACAAGAAACAGACGGTGGAAAATTAAATCAGGGAGGATGACATGCGAAGAAAAATAACTGTATTTTTAATCATAGCAGTTTGTTACCTTTTGCAGAGTACCGTATTTCAGGCACTTTCTTTTGCATCAATCTCTCCAAATCTGATGATTGTTGTTGTCTCTGCATTTGGTTTTATGAGAGGAAAAAAAGAAGGACTGTGGATTGGCTTTTTCACAGGACTTCTTTTAGATGTTTTTACAGGAAGTATTCTGGGATTCTACGCATTGCTTTATATGTATGTGGGCTATTTCAACGGATTTTTCCGGAAAATGTTTTACCCGGAAGATATCAAACTGCCGATGCTTCTGATCGCAGTCAGCGATTTTTCATGCAGTCTGATCATTTATTTCCTGTTATTTTTATTCCGTGGAAAGTTTGATATTTTATACTATCTGTTAAATATCATGATACCGGAACTGGTATATACAATGGTTGTGACCATTTTCTTATATTTTATAATTTTAAAAATTAACCAGAAACTTGAAACAATAGAAAAAAGGAGCGCTGTAAAATTTGTTTGATAATATCAAAGAGTTTTTCCGTACGATCTTCAGATCGAGACTGCTTGTCGCAGCAACCGTGATGGTTCTTTTGTTTTCTGTGCTGATTTTCCGGATGTTCCAGCTTCAGATCATAAAGGGCGCAGAATACCAGGACAATTACACGTTAAAGATTGTCCGGGAACGTACGTTAAACAGTACCAGAGGAAATATTTTAGACCGCAATGGTGAAGTGCTCGCCTACAATGAACTCGCATATTCCATTACGATCGAGGATAATGGTTCCTATGATTCTACCAAAGAAAAAAATAAACTTTTAAATGCAGAAATTGCTGATATCATTACTGCCCTGGAAAAAAATGGGGATGACATTATCAATAATTTTAAAATTACAGTGAACGATAATGGAAATTACGAATTCACTGTGAGCGGAAGTTCATTAAAACGTTTTCTTGCAGATGTTTTCGGTCAGGCATCTTATTCTGATCTGAAGTATGACAAAAAACTTGGTTACAATCAGGCGGAAGCGACTGCTGACCAGGTTATGGATTATCTGAAAGTGACACGTTTTGGAATCAGTGAAGATTATGCTGAAGATATGGCATATAAAATCACTGTGGTGCGCTATGCAATGTCTGAAAACAGCTATCAGAAATATATTGCTACCACGATCGCAAGCGATGTCTCTGAGGAGTCTGTTGCCTACGTGAGTGAGAATACATCAAAGCTTCAGGGTGTGGAAGTCATTGACGATACGATCCGTAAATACAATGATGCTGAATATTTTGCATCGATTATCGGCTACACTGGAAAAATTTCTACCGAAGAGTACGAGAGTTTATCTGCAGATAACGACAACTATACTTTAAACGACGTGGTCGGAAAAGCCGGTATTGAACAGGTGATGGATGCGTCCCTGCAGGGAACAAAAGGCTATGAAAAGCTTTATGTCGATTATCTTGGAAAAGCGGTGGAGGTTTTGGAACGTGAGGAGCCTTCTGCCGGAAATGATGTATATCTGTCGATCGATAAGAACTTACAGATTGCTGCATATGATCTGTTAGAGCAGGAGATCGCAGGTATTGTATATTCCAATATTGAAAGTTCCGGTTCTGAGATGAATATCCCGATCACTGACGTTTATTTCGCACTGGTAAATAATAATGTAATCGATATTGAACATTTTTCAGATGAAAAAGCAACCGAAAATGAAAAAGCTGTCATGCATATTTTCTCCGGCAGACAGCAGACCGTCCTCTCGTCTGTGACCAGCGAGTTGAAGGGGGCATCCCCGGCAGCATTTGGTTCACTCGGAGAGGAAGATCAGGATTATTTTACTTATATTATCAACCAGTTGAAGGAGAAAAAAATCCTTCTGCAGAAATCAATTGATAAAACGGATGAGGTATATCAGGAGTGGCAGAGTGGTACGATCAGTGCCCAGGAATACCTAAACCATGCGATCGCGCAGAACTGGATTGACATCACACAGTTTACAATTGATGAGAAGTACTCGGATTCGACAGAAATTTACGATGCTTTGTGCGATTATATTATGGATGACATTGCCACAGATACCGGATTTTCCAAAATTATTTATGAGTATCTCATTAAGGCAGGATCTGTTTCCGGGAAACAGTTGTGTCTGATCTTATACGATCAGGGAGTACTTGCCTACGATGCAGAGGAGATCAGTTCCCTGGAATCGAATGCAGTCAGTCCGGTCAGCTTTTTAAAGGATAAGATCAAGAATATTGAGATCACACCGGCACAGCTTGCATTGGATCCATGCTCCGGTTCCTGTGTGATCACGGATGTAAAAACAGGAGAGTTACTGGCACTGGTAAGCTATCCGGGATATGATAACAACCGTCTTGCAAATACGGTTGATGCAGATTATTTTGCAGGTCTCAACACGGATTTGTCCAAGCCGCTTTATAACTATGCAACGCAGGAACGTACTGCACCCGGATCAACCTTCAAAATGGTGTCTTCCGTTGCCGGTCTTGCCACTGGTGTGATCACACCAACGACACAGATCATGGACAAAGGTGTGTATGAAAATATCAGCAACCACCCGAGATGCTGGGCATTAAATCACGGTTACACACATGGACTGATCAATGTATCCGAGGCATTAAGAGATTCCTGTAACTATTTCTTTTATGATGTCGGCTATCGTCTCGCAACGAATAATTTCTCTGCATCTTATGATGATGCGGCTGGTATTTCCAAAATTCAGGAATATGCATCGCTTCTTGGATTAGATGAGACGACAGGCGTGGAGATTGAGGAAAATGATCCGCAGATTGCAGATGAATACCCGGTCATGGCAGCAATCGGACAGAGTAATAATAACTATGCGACCATCCAGCTTGGAAGATATGTATCTGCCATTGCAAATGACGGAAATGTATATGAATATACATTGTTGAATAAGGTATGCGATTCCGATGGCAATACGTTAGAAACCTTTGAGCCAAAGGTAAGAAATACGGTGGATGTATTAGACACCACACAATGGAATGCCATTCATACCGGAATGCGCATGGTAGTGGAAAATCTGTCTACATTTGATGATTTCCCGATTGAGGTTGCAGGTAAGACCGGTACCGCACAGCAGAGTCCAAACCGTCCAAACCATGCGTTGTTCGTCGGATATGCGCCGTACAGTGATCCTGAGATATCGATCGCAACACGTATCGCATTCGGTTATACATCACATAATGCTGCGGAATATGCCAAAAATGTATTTTCTTATTATTTTGATGTTCAGGATGCTGAGGAACTGTTAAACGGTCAGGCAGAAAATGTAGGTGAGTCATCAAACAGCTTTAATGACTAAGTAAAAAGGAGGTCTTACTTCATGAGTGAAGTGATCACTTTCACGTCAGGAAAAGGCGGCGTTGGCAAAACAACTACCACAGCGAACGTCGGAGTTGGACTTTCACTATTAGAGAAAAAAGTAATTTTGATTGACACGGACATCGGGCTTCGCAATCTCGATGTTGTGATGGGACTCGAAAACCGGATCGTATACAATCTGGTCGATGTCCTGACAGGAAAATGCAGAGTGAAGCAGGCTGTCATAAGAGACCGCAGATACCCGAATCTTTCAGTCATTCCATCTGCATGTGTCAGAGAGCATCCACCGATCACGACAGAGGCGATGCAGACGCTCATGGAGGAGTTAAAGGAGTCGTATGATTATATCCTTGTGGA
>QWCY01006083.1_pt1 | contig 13633 bp, 9 predicted proteins | sample 1972631 | NCBI WGS metagenome assembly QWCY01 (sample SAMN09866696, study PRJNA288562) | Human gut metagenome isolate pre1_stool, whole genome shotgun sequencing... | isolation source: gut | host: Homo sapiens | place: USA: California
CGGATGATCGTGCGGATCGGGCCGTCCTGGCTGCTTGCAAGGACGAACAGCTTGTCCACGGTCTTGCCGGAGCGGAACGCCTCGATGACAGCGTTTCTTCCCTCTACCATGCCGCCTGTAAACTCCTCATCCGCCTGCTGTACTTCCTGTTTTCTGTCTCTGTCACGGTAATCTCGTTTCCCCTTAAAGTCACGTTTTTTTCCGTCTCTTCTCTCAAAGTTTCTCTTGTCGTTTCTGTTGTTTTCTCTCATATCATTCCTGTTCCGCGGTCCCAAAAGCAGTGGGAACTTTTGCTTTTTCAAAAGCCCCACTGCCCTGCCGCTTCTTTTTTATTTTCTGAATCTTATCTGCTCTCACACTTCGCCAAGTCCTGCCCGGATCAGGTTGATCATCCGCTTGTAATCCCCTTTCAGGTACAGATACCCCATCACGGCCTCAAACCCGGTTGCCCGGCGGTAGTCGATCGTGGACGCATTTTTTGCCTTGGTATAAGATTTCGCATTTCTGCCTCTTTTATAAATCTGTTTTTCCTCTTCGGTAAACAGCGGCTCCAGAATTTCAATCATCGCCGACTGTTTCTCCGCCTTTACAAGCCCTGCCGCATGGCGGTGCAGCTTGTTGACCTGCATATTTGCTTTCCGCACCAGAATCGTGCGGATGACGATCTCATACGCAGCATCCCCGATGTAGGCCAGCGTAAGCGGCGAATACATGCGGATGTCATGCTGTTCCAGTCCGAATACCTCCGAAAGATAATCCTTCTCCCCGAAAACCGCCTCTGGAAAAAGCTCCTCGTTTTCTGTCTCTTTGCCCACTTCCGTCACTTCTGTTCTGTCCTTTCTTTTTTCCTCATCTGACACAGCTCGCCCTCCAGCTCGAGCACACGGTTCGTAAGCTCCGTATTCTCCTGCTGGAGTACTTTGATATCCTCGAAAATCGGGTCCGGCAGATGAATGTGATCCATGCTTTTTCTCGGAATCCGCACATCATTCTGCTTCACAATGTGCCCCGGCACGCCGACGACGGTACAGTTCGGCGGAACCTCCTCGATCACAACCGATCCGGCTCCGATTTTGGAGTTTTCCCCGATCGTAAACGATCCGATGATCTTTGCACCGGCGCTGACCATAACATTGTCCTTCAGCGTCGGATGACGTTTCCCGGTCTCCTTACCATTACCGCCGAGCGTCACGCCCTGATACAGCGTCACGTTGTCTCCGATGACGGTCGTCTCTCCGATGATAACGCCTGCTCCATGGTCGATAAACAGTCCCTTTCCGATCGTCGCACCCGGATGGATTTCGATACCGGTTTTTCTCGCTGCCCGCTGTGAAATCCATCTGGCCAGAAAGTAATGGCCTTTCAGATATAGCTTGTGCGCCCGTCTGTACTTCAGCATAACACGAAATGAAGGATACAGCAAGACTTCCATGGGAGAATGTATCGCCGGATCCCGCTCCTGAATCACCTGAAATTCCTCTTTAAAATACGCGAAAAAACTCATCTTTCCTCTCCTTGCCTCCTGCCGGGACTTTTCCGGATTTTTTATTTCTTACCACCTTTTTTGCCCGAAGGGCAATATTCAAAAACGGAGCTGTTTCATCTCCGATAAAGACGAAATAGCTCCGTGGTTCCACTTTACTTTAAGGACACACCTGCCCTCTTCTTTTCTTCTGCATAACGTGCAGGACCCGTGCCGGACTACCCACTTTTTCCGCTTCACCCGGCCTGCTTCCGGACGCACTTCAAAAATCCTCATTTCAGGCAGCTTCCAGCCCCATTTGTCTGCCATTCTCTGTGAAACAATTCTGATTTTCTACTTTTTCCGTTCCAAGCCTTTTTCTGTTTCCGTTTGTTCTAGTTTATGCAAATTTTTCTCGTTTGTCAAGCAAATTTCCGCCGGATCCACTTGCTGATTTCGACCGCCGGAATGACAAGCAGTCCAAGGCCGATCGCCACATCATATTCCAACGCGCTGATCCGCTCAAAACCGAACGCACTCGACAGTACCGGGATGTAAATGACGGCGGATGTGAGGACAAATGAGAGTGCCATCGCGCCCCACAGATACTTGTTCTGATGCTTCATGTGGAAAATAGAACCTTTCCGTGATCTCATATTGAAGGAATGGAAAATTTCCACCATAGAGAGTGTCAGAAACGCCATCGACATGCCGTCCGGGCTGTTGACGATTTCCCAGCGGCCGGCTTCCAGATAGTGGCCGATGAAGTAGGACGCCAGCGTCAGCACCGTAATCACGATGCCCTGAAACGCAACATCAAAGCCGAGGCCGTCCGCAAAAATACCGTCATCCGCATTTCTCGGCGGGCGTTTCATGATGTCTGCCTCACCGTCCTCCATACCGAGCGCCAGCGCCGGGAAGCAGTCCGTAATCAGGTTGATCCAGAGCAGATGCACCGGATTTAAAATCGTAAAGCCCATCAGCGTCGCGCAGAAAATCGACAGCACCTCGGCAAGGTTCGATGCCAGAAGGAACTGAATTGCCTTGCGGATATTATCGTAGATTCGTCTTCCTTCCTCAACCGCCGCGATGATCGTCGCAAAGTTGTCGTCCGCGAGCACCATATCTGCCACGTTTTTCGTCACATCCGTTCCCGTGATGCCCATTCCGATGCCGATATCCGCACGCTTGATCGACGGCGCATCGTTGACTCCGTCTCCTGTCATCGCGGTGATTCTGCCTTTCCGCTTCCACGCATCGACGATCCGCACTTTATGCTCCGGCTGGACGCGTGCGTAAACAGCATATTCCTCGATTCTCCGGTCAAGCTCCTCATCGCTTAACTGGTCAATCTCGGCTCCCGTTACCGCTTTCCAGCCCGCCTCCAGAATACCCAGCTCTTTTGCAATAGCAACCGCTGTGTCTTTGTGGTCACCCGTAATCATCACCGGACGGATGCCTGCCCCGCGGCATTCCCGGATCGCATCGACTACTTCCGGCCGCACCGGATCAATCATACCGCAAAGTCCTAAAAAGCAGAGATCCTGCTCCAGAAAGTCCGGCTCCTGGGAGGACGGCATCTGGTTCCACGCTCTTCCTGCTGCCGCCAGCACGCGGAGTGCCTGGTCTGCCATCGCCTTGTTCTGCGACAGGATTTCCTGCCGGAATGCTTCTGTCATCGGCTGTTTTCTGCCATCACGCCAAACGGAGGTACACCGCTTCAGAATCTCATCCGGTGCGCCTTTTGTGCAGGAAAAATACGTTCCGTCGTTTGCGCGGTGGATCGTTGTCATGCGTTTCCGCATCGAATCAAACGGCGCTTCCCCGACACGCGGATACTGGACGGACAGACTCTTCTTCGGGCATCCCTCTTTCTGCGCATCGTTGACCAACGCACATTCCGTCGGTTCTCCGACTGCCTCGCCGTTTTCGTCCGGCTCCGCATCGGAGCAGAGTGCCATGACGGATACGAGACGTTTTATATCGCTTCCCTCATGTTTTACCACGGTCATCTTATTCTGGGTCAGCGTTCCTGTCTTATCCGAGCAGATCACCTGCGTACAGCCGAGCGTCTCGACAGCCGTCAGTTTCCGGATCACCGCATTCCGCTTTGACATTTTGGTCACACCGATGGAAAGCACGATTGTGACAACTGCTGCAAGGCCTTCCGGAATTGCCGCTACGGCAAGGCTGACAGCTACCATAAAGGTATTTAAGATGTTCTGCGGCGTCACGCCCTCTTTTAAAATACCGACAATGAAAATCACGGCACAGATGGCGAGCACCATCACGCTTAAGATTTTGCTGAGCTGGTTCAGCCGCTTCTGCAGCGGTGTGCTCTCATCCGCCGACTGCGTCAGAACATGGGCGATTTTTCCCATCTCGGTTTTCATACCCGTTCCGGTGATAACAGCGCGGCCGCGGCCATAGACAACGGTGCTTCCCATATAGACCATGTTTTTCCGGTCCCCGAGCGGAACCTCGCTGGCTGCGCCGGCGTTCAGAACATCCGCTGTTTTATTGACCGGGACAGATTCTCCGGTCAGCGCTGCTTCCTCGATTTTCATGCTGGCGCTCTCTAAAATACGGCCATCCGCCGGAACAGCATCGCCCGCTTCGAGAATTACAATATCACCGGGTACGAGCTCCTCGCTCTTTTTCACTTCCATTTTCCCGCCGCGCATCACCTTCGACGTGGCTGCCGCGATCTCCTGCAGAGCTTCAATCGCTTTCTCTGCCTTGCTCTCCTGCAGAACACCGAGCACCGCATTAATGATGACAACGGTGAGAATAATGACCACATCAGCGTACGATTCGCCTTCATACGCCGATGTGATGCCGGAAATCAGCGCTGCGGCGAGCAGGATCAGGATCATCGGGTCTTTCAGTTCTTCGAAAAACCGCTGAAGATTACTCTTCTTTTTTCCCGCCGCCAGCCGGTTAGGTCCGTGTTCGGAAAGCCGCCGCGCAGCTTCCGCCTCGGAAAGTCCCTGCTCCGTTGTCTGTAACTCATCAAGAATCTTCGAACTTTTTTCCAGATACTCTTTCATTTCCATCCGTCCTTTCTTCTGAAAACGCTTTTTGCGTTCCTGTGATAAGTTCCCACTGGTACACCGGTCTCTTTCTATATAGAAAAAGACCTATCCGCACCATATTTGTTGATACAGATAAGTCTTGTCATTTCATACAAAGCCAGAAGAAATGCTTTTTCTTCGGTTGTTGGCCTTATAGCGTCACGTATGCCGCCGACTACTCCCTTATTCTTCTTCCAGTCTACCACATCTTCCGGCCTTGTGCAATCGCATTTCTCTTTTATTCTTCTGCGTTCTTTGCGCATCCCGGGCAGCCGCTGCATCCGCCTGCGATCCGGTCGTCCGGCATCAGGTCGAGTGCCTTGGAAATGCAACAGATCGCCTGTGCGGAAATTCCCTCTTTCTTTCCGGTAAAGCCAAGTCCTTCCTCGGTCGTTGCCTTGATATTGACCTGATCCTCTTCGAGATGAAGCGCCTCCGCCACATTTTTCACCATCGTGTCGATGTATGGCAGGAGCTTCGGCTTCTGTGCAATAACGGTTGCATCGATATTTTCAATCAGATACATCCGCTCCTCGAGCATCTCACCCACTTTTTTCAGCAGTTCGATGCTGTCTGCGCCCTCATACGCCGGATCATTGTCCGGAAAATGGCGTCCGATGTCCCGCAGTGCTGCAGCGCCGAGAAGCGCATCCATAATGGCATGAACCAGCACATCCGCATCGGAATGTCCCAGAAGGCCATATTCATACGGGATTTCCACACCGCCCAGAATCAGTTTCCGGTTTTCCACCAGTTTATGCACATCGTAACCCATTCCTACTCGCATTGTTCGTTCCTCCGCTTCGTTACTTTCTAGTTAAATCCATACAGTTTCTGCGCTACCTTGTAGGCATAGACTGCAATTTTCTGTCCCGGTTTTGATTTGCTGCTCATAACAGTTCCGAAAATGCCGTGGCGGATGCGGAAGTAATCGGCTGCATCCTCCTGTTTCAGGTATCTCCACAGATCGTTCTTTTTCTCGAGATTTTCTTCCGTTCCGGAGCGCATCATCATCACGGAAGAAACCGTCATAATAATGGTCAGATAGCTGATCATATATTTCCGCAGGTGCTTCGACAGCCCTTTCTGTTCACCAAGGTAATCGATCATCAGCTTGTTGACACGGATCTGCTGGTCAATTCTGCCGATCATGACTTTCTCGTTAACCGACTGGTCGGCTCTCCCGATAAAGTAGCGGTAGAAATTGACATCGAGATAATACATCGTTTTGACGTACGGAAGCGGAATAAACGCAACCAGATTATCCACATAGAAGGTGTGCTCCGGCAGCTTCATGCCGCACTCTCTTAAAAGAGAAGTCCGGTAAATCAGCGAATGCATCAGCAGATAATGTGTTTTGCCGAGAGCTTTCGCCTCATCCCATCCGAAAAAGCGGCCTTCCGGCAGCGATTTCGCATAGCGCATCACACGTTTTCTCTTGGCGCCCTCTTTTTCATACACATAGTTACTGATCAGAAGGTCGAGTGTTTTCGGTCCGCGTACGACTTCTGCCAGAACATTTAAAATCTTCTGGTATGCCTCTGGGTTTACCCAGTCATCACTGTCCACAACCTTAAAGTACAGACCCGTCGCATTTTCCACACCCGTGTTGACTGCTCCGCCGTGGCCCTTGTTTTCCTGATGAATCGCTTTTACAATCGTCGGATATTTTTCCTGATAGCGGTCTGCAATCTCTGTGGTTCCGTCCTTGGAACCATCGTCCACGATCAGAATTTCTACTTCTTCTCCGCCGACCAGCAGCGAATCGATACATTTCTCCATATATGCTTCTGAATTATAGCATGGTACTGCAATTGATAAAATCTTCATCTTTTTTCTCCCTGCTCTTTTTTGCTCTTCTGCCGTTTCAGGCATGTTCCAGATCTGTGTATTTTGCGTATTCCGCAAACGCAGACGGAATGGCATATCTTTCAGCCGCGGTTTTCGCATCCGCAAAAATCAATCCGGCTTTTTCTTCCCCTTCCTGCTCCACATCGTTTCCTGCAATTTTAATGGCGTATCCTGTGATATGCCACTCGACATGGGAAAAAATGTGCTTGTACGGCGGCAATGCCTGAATATGAAGCGGCGTCACGCCGAATTTTTCTGCCTCTTCAAGTGCTTCCTGTTCGGAGAGCACGCCATCGAAGTTCGGGAACTCGTAAAGTCCCGCCAGAAGTCCTTTTTTCGGCCGTTTCCGCACTGCTGTGTGCGCACCGTCCAGAAATAACAGAACGGTTCTGTCTTCGATTCTGCGCGGCTTTGCGCTCTTTTTAAACGGATATTCCGTCCAGGTCTGATGCTGTCCCGCCAGACACTGGTCAAAAAGCGGACAGACTTCACATTTTGGTGCGCCGTTCGGCAGACAGACCATTGCGCCGAGATCCATCATCGCCTGATTGAAGGCTCCCGGATCTTCTGCCGGCATGATTTCGGTCAATTCCGCTTCCACGCGGTTTTTCACGGACTGCTTTAAAATGTCCTCACCGTCCTCCCGGAGGCGTGCCATCACACGAAGCACATTTCCGTCCACCGCCGGCACCGGAATGCAAAACGCGATCGATGCAACGGCTCCCGCTGTGTAATTTCCAATTCCCGGAAGTCCTTTTAAGGCTTCGTAATCTGCCGGAAATACACCGTCATACACTTCCATAATTTTCTGTGCGGCCTTCTGCATATTCCGCACACGGTTATAGTAACCAAGGCCTTCCCAGAGCTTCAAAAGCTTTTCCTCGGGACAGACCGCAAGTGCTGCGACATTGGGCAGTTCACGCATAAACCGCTCATAAAACGGCTTGACCGCCTCCACCCTCGTCTGCTGGAGCATAATCTCGGAAACCCAGATTTCATACGGGTTCTTTTTTTCTCTCCACGGCAGCACTCTTTTATTTTCGCCATACCATTTCAATAATGGCTTTGTGATTGTGTCCTGCATAGTAATCTCCTGTTAATATATCATTCTTATTTTGCCACATTTTCCTCCAAAATGCAAAATAAACATTGCGCTCTCACGTGTTTTTGATTAAAATTAATAAATACTTTAAAAGAATAACCAAAACCCTTAAGATATGGAGGAAAAACTCTTGATCGACAGTATTATTTTTGATGTGGACGGCACCCTGTGGGACTCCACAGACGTTGTTGCCGACGCATGGAATCAGATTATGGAAAAAGAAACTGATATGACACCAAACCTCACCGGAGCCGTGTTAAAAGGCCTGTTCGGCCGCCTGCTCCCGGATATCGCCGCCGTCATTTTCCACGAATATCCAAAGGAGCGCCAGTTAGAACTGATCGAGGCATGCTGTGCCAAAGAGCATGAGGCACTTCTTGCGACACCGGCTCCTGTTTATCCGGGACTTGTCGATGCACTTTCTATTCTTTCCAGACATTACCCGCTTTATATCGTAAGCAACTGCCAGGCGGGCTATATCGAAGTTTTTCTGGAAGCCACAGGCCTCGGTCACTATTTCAAAGGCCATCTCTGTCCTGGCGATACCGGAAAGGCAAAGGCAGACAACATCCGTACAATCATCGAACAGAACCATCTGCAGCACGCGGTCTATGTCGGCGATACCGACGGCGACTACAAGGCGACACGCGAGGCCGGAATCCCGTTTGTCCATGCCGCATACGGTTTTGGTCAGACCGAAAACCCGGACTACACCATCACTTCCCCGATGGATCTTGTCACACTGTTCGTACCGGAAAATTAATTTTTAACAGTTTCTTTCTCATAAAAAATACGCATTCCTGTTTTGATAACGGAATGCGTATTTTTTATGTTCTATTTCTTCTTTTCTCAGCTCTCGCCCTTACCTGGGTAATCATCGTCACCCGTATGGTCTCCCTGATCCGGTGCGCTCGGCTCCTGGGTCGGTTCCGGTGTGGACGGGGTCTCCGTCGGTGCTACGGTCGGCTCCGGCGTAGACGGGATCTCGGTCGGTGCTGCGGTCGGTTCCGGCGTAGACGGGGTCGATGGAGTTGATGGAGTTGATGGAGTTGATGGAGTTGACGGCGTGTAATCATCGTCATCATCATCGTACGTGTAGGATGGCGTTCTCGTCGGCGTTACTGTCGTGGTATTCGTCGTATCATTGACATTTTCGTCATCTGCTTCCGGTGCCTGTGTCACAGTAAGCGTATCTTCACTTACCTCATAAGCTTCGGAATAATAAATGATAACCGGTGTTCCGTCATCGACATTGTCATATAATGCCTGTGCCACTGCAGTCGGAAGTGCAACAGATCCTGTCGTCGATCCTGCAGTCAGATACAGGTTTCCGCCGAAACTACTTCTCCAGGAAGCATCGTAGAAACCAATCTCTCCGTTGAACGGAATCCAGGAATCCACATCTCTTTCCCAGGAATAGCTGCCGTCTGCCTGAAGCTCTCCGTGCAGTTTTTTCTGGCTTTCTTTTGCTGCGGTTGTGTAGATACCAGGCTTCGTGTAGCTGCTCTGCTCCATCAGACCGGTTACACAGTCCCCGTCGACAACCAGATTTCCATCTTTGTAGAGCCAGATATGCTGACGGCTGGCATCAACCTCAACATACGTCTTGCCGAATCCGTTGTTCTCTGTGGAAGCAGCAAACTCTCTCTGCGCATACTGCGGCTCTCTTGTATCTGCTGCGTGAGCATCTACTTCTTCTGCGATCTTTGCAATCTCCTGCTCCTGATCCACTTTCCATCCGTAGCCTTCCTGGCTGATGGTCACGCCGCCTTCGATACCGGTTGCCGGGAAGGTGTGATCCTTGCCATCGGTATCAATCGCTGCCGCAAGATTTGCCACATATTCTTTTACTTTTTCATTCCACTGGTTTTCATCTTTGGAATAATTTCCATCCGCATCGACCGCCAGCCAGTCTTTCATGGTATTTCCGTCAAGAACCTGTGTTGTTCCATCCGGCATACTGTATGTGATACTTGCGCGTACCAGTTCATTTAACTGATCCTTCTGTGCATTCAGTGTTTCGTCATCTGCTGTTACCAAGGTTCCGTCGTAAACGCCTGCTTTTTCAAGATCCACTTCGGTATCCGCATTGATCAGCGCGTTTTCGATGCACTGTTTTGCAAGGGTAAGATCCATTCCCTCACCCATAACAGCATCCACAATCTCAAACTCATTGTTCTGGAAGGTGATGTAGGCGCTGGCCGGTGCATTCTCACCGTCTGCGGACTGGAATTCGTCAAATCCATCAATCACCGCATCCAGTTTTTCCTGACTGTACTGCATGGTGACCTGGGAATCTTTCTCTTTTCCGCCATTTCCCAGGAACCAGAGGAAACTGTTCTGTTTCTTTAACACGCTCTCCACGCTGCCGTCTCCGGCGTAGGTGTAGTCGATGTCTTTTCCGCTGACACTCTTCGTATCATTGTCTTTGAATTTTACATTTAAGGTATAGTTTGCAGCCTGCTCTTTGATTTTCGTTTCTGCCTCTTTGGCCGTCATATCCGAGCAGTCTACTCCGTTGATGGTTGTTCCGTTGAAAAAATAATTCTGGTAATGGAACATTTTGCTTCCATAGAAAAAGCCTCCCACAGCAATAACAGCAACGGCTGCAACGGCGATAACCGCACCGCCTTTTCCCTTTTTCTTCTGCGGTTTTGCGCCATGCGGAATGTACTCTTCGTCGTCATCCTCATAATCGTCGTAGTCATCATCCTCATCGTCTATTTCCGGCATTGGGATATGGCCTACCGTGTCGCTGACGAGGCGCTCCATTGCGGCTTCCACCTGATCACCAAGCACTTCTTTCTCCGAACCCTTGGTCTCTGTCTTCTCTTCTCCCAGCAGATCATCCTCATCTGCGAATGGATCGTTGATGATCAGATCATCATCCACCATCACTTCTTCCGGTTCCGATTCTGTTTTTGTCTCCGCCGGCGTCTCTTCGATTTCTTCTTCCTCTTCTGTAAATTCCGGAATCTCGATGTCCTGCGTCACAGGCTCCACTTTGGTCTGCTTCATTTTCTGCTTCGCTTCTTCGTCTTTTGCACGCTCAGTTGCCTCAAGGACACTTCGCAGATTACTTAAATTTGCAGTCTCATCCGGGATGTGATCTTCGCTTTTTGTTTCTTTGCTTTCAAATTCAATGGAGTCTTCGATGTCTGCCAGTTCTTCCTGGAATGTTTCACCGCTCTCCTTTTCCGCCAGGTCACGGTCAATCTCTTTTTGCAGGGCAGCCCAAAGTTTACCGTCCTTTAAATCATCATCTTCAAACTTCATATTTTTTGCTCCTCATAGTTCTGTGTCTGCACTTTACTTACTTCTCTTCTTTTTTCCTTGTTTCAACTCACAGTCGGTATTTTCACGGAGTCTGACATGTCGAAAATAGTTCGACTGTGACTTACCTCATGTCAGTGGAGGATACCGATTTCTCTCCGCCCGCCAATTTCTCACTTTTTTCGTAAATCACCTATGGAATTCGTAAAAAAATACCTTCTGCAGCGCTTCTCCGAGGAAAATTCCAAGGGCAATTGCGCCTGCCGCGGTCGCTGTCTCTAAAAGATACGTTCCAACCATGTTTTCCGGCCCCATAACGATCGAGTAGACGATGCGGTACATACCGGCTCCCGGCACCATCGGAAGAATGCCCGGGATCACGAAAAGGATCACCGGCGCTTTGAAATGACGCGCCATTGCCTGGGAAACCAGGGCGACGGCAACGGCGGCAAGAAAGTTCTTCATCAGAATGCCGTCGTTGAATACTTCCACGATCAGATAGACCGCCCAGCCGATCATACCGACACCGGCCGTGTAGCATTCCAGCTTTTTTGGTGCGTTCAACAGTCTTGAAAATCCCCAGATTGCAACCCAGGCTCCAAGGGATTTCAGGATGATTTCACCTGCTATTCTCATATTTTTGCTTTAACCTCATCTTTTTTCTGTATCGGTTTTCTCTACCGCACCAGTGGACGGAGCAGCAGCATGCCAAGTCCCACGCCGATTGCGATGGCCGCAGCGGTTACAAACGCCTCAAGCATCCGTGCCGCACCGGAAATGTAGTCGCCGTGCAGGGTATCATACACCGCATTCGTGATCGCCACACCCGGTACGAGGGGCATGATCGATGCAATGATAATGACGTTCAGATCCATGGTCCCCGGCAGGTAATGAACACAGAGAATAGATGTGACCGCCAGCAAAAATGACCCGATACAGTTCACAAGAAACGACTGCATCCCGGCTTTTTTTCCTCCGTAAACACCGATTCCTGATATAAAACCTGCAAGTGCAGATGCCAGCACTTCGTAGAACCCGGCTCCGAACATGATTGCAAAGCCTGCGGTCGTCGCCATCATCGCGAGCAGATTTTTTTTAATTTCCGACTTGGCACGATAGATATCCCGCACCCGGTGGAACAGCGCATCCAGGTCGATATTTCCTTCGCAGAAATCGCGGGAAAGCTGATTGACCGCATGGATCCGGTTCAGATCCGTTGCACGGCTCTCTACGCTGCGCATAACAGTCATGGAATCCATCGCCGGGTCGTCGAGCGTTACCACAAAGCCGGTCGTCAGCGCCAGTACATCCGCAGTTTTCAGGCCGGACATGCGCAGCATCCGCAGCATGGTATCCTCCACCCGCCACGTCTCCGCCCCGCTTTCCAGCAGGATTTCTCCCGCCATGACCGCGGTGTCCAGCAGCAGTTTATAGTCCATAGTTTTTGTCCTCTCAAATGTAACTCATATTTCACACATGCCAAACGATTGTACCATGAAGCAGTGTTCACTTTCAAGTTAATTCTATGCAAATTCGGCGATATCCGGGCGTTGGGATGTTCCGATGTTCACCCGCGCCATTCACAAATCTTTTCAAAGTTTCTTCAAACTCCATTCACACTTTCCTCACATATGACAACTATACTAAACGTATCAAAACAAAGGGACAACAAATCATCTTCCTCTATCTTTCAACCGTTGTCCCAACCTAATATTCTTTCCAATTTATATAGATTTTTCTTTTTCATAATGCCGGTGTTTCTGCCAGAAGAAATACCGGCCCTCCTTTTTTTATCCCCCAAAAAGAAGTGCCGACATCCCGTCTATGTACTATTCTTCAAATTTTACAACCAATGTCTTGTCCCCGACCGTCTCGGACAGCATTCCGGTAATCAGTGTTTTCGCCTGTTCCTGTGCCATCGTTTCCAGGTCATCCATTTCTTTCGTCTGCTGCTCTACATCCTCCTTCGCACTCGCGATTGCATCCATCGCATCTTCCTTCCGCTCCCAGTTCAGAAGCGCTGCCTTCTCATCGTAATACTGGATGGAATCATTGTCGATGGAAATATCAAAAATCTCCACTGCCGGAAGTGTAACTGTTACTTCTGAATCCGTCACCTCCGTATTCGCCTTCGAGAGATCCACGCCCGCACGTACCTCTGCACGGTATGTCATATTAAACGCCTTCTGCGTCAGAAACGGAATCGACCCGTCCGAGTAATGAATCAGCCCGTTATAAATCATCTTCGCCGACGTCAGCTCCCCCGCCGCCTCCAGCTTGCTGTCAATAAACGTCCCCGTAATCTCCGGCTCCCGGTCCCGCCGCAGCGACTGCGTCAGATAAACAACCATTCCAGCAAGGATTACTACGATCAGAAGATAAATGACAGCTTTTACCGTGCCGCGGCTTCCATTTTTTTCTCTGCTCACGTTACACCCACTCCCTTCTCATGTTTCATTTTTCATTATTTTTGAATATGTTCTGTGGCTCTATTGTACCTTATTTACACCATAAAAAACAGTCCTGCTTTACAAAAATATCTTAAAATTCTGTAAATCCTGTTCTGTTAGACTTTTCTTTTAAACAATACGAAAAAAGAGTGAAGATTTTGTATCTTCACTCTTTCCTAATACAGGGGATGAGAGAATCGAACTCCCACCAAAGGTTTTGGAGACCCCTATCATACCATTTGACCAATCCCCTACGCTAGATATACCTTCAAAACCGCATACACTACACATCTATCATTCCATCTTGTGAACACAACCAATTAGGTCAAGCCCTCGACCGATTAGTAACAGTCAGCTCCATGCCTTACGGCACTTCCACCTCTGCCCTATCTACCTCGTCGTCTTCAAGGGGTCTTACTTC